>Ga0172379_10002616_pt1 | contig 31229 bp, 34 predicted proteins | sample GrowelOW334metaG_FD_119756 | JGI IMG/M metagenome (GOLD analysis project Ga0172379, IMG submission 119756) | Groundwater microbial communities from an aquifer near a municipal landfill in Southern Ontario, Canada - Groundwater well OW334 metaG | ecosystem: Environmental > Aquatic > Deep...
TAAACTAAGCACTGGAGAAAAACAAGTTGTCTACAGAGTCGGATATTTATTGCGAAACTTAAAAACAATTTTCGGAGGCGTCATTTTAATTGATGAGCCAGAATTAAGTTTACATCCTCGGTGGCAAATGAAATATATCAATTTTTTGCGCGAATTGTTTACAGAAAACGGAAAGATGACGGTGCAATTTATCATTGCAACTCATTCGCCATATTTACTTAAAAATCTCCCATTAGATTCGGTTGGCGCCATGATTTTTACCAAAGACGATGGTAACTTAACGATTAAAAATGCAAACAAAACTTGGAGCTTATTTCGAAACGGTCCGACAATTGGTGAAATTAACCATTATGCTTTCAAATTATCAACAATTGAATTTCACAATGAACTTTATGGATACATCCAAGAAAAAGAACAAAAGTTTTTTGAAACTGAAATCGAAGCATTTTTTGTGTTTAAAGGAATATCAAAAGATAAAAAATGGATAAGGATAAAAAATGGTGTTACTCAACCGCCAGACGATGTCACTTTGATGACTTATATTAGAAATTCTATTCATCACCCCGAGAACACATTTAACGTAATTTTTTCAGATTTAGAACTTAAAAATTCAATCGAGGTGATGATTCCTCTAACAAAATAACCGCTTTACATTAAAACCTCAATAAAAAGCCGTTTTTGACCAACCGAGGGTTGACAAAACGGCTTTTTTGGTATATTCTTAACCGTCGCGAACAATCCACCCAAGAATAGGAGCAGCCATGCGACACCTGTTTCTCGTCATCACCTTCCTCCTCGCATCCAGTGCTTTCGCCGGAGCCCCAGGCAACATCCGTCTTCCGTCGACCCCGACGGCATCGGGAACCATGAACGTCTACCCCCGCATCCTCCCCTATGGAGACCGTGTGTGGATGCCGGAAACCGACCCAGTCGCCAACCGTGCGCTGGGCGGTCTCGGAGGCATATGGGCATTCGTGCAGATGACCAACACTGGCTTCAAGCTCTCGGACTGTGAACAGGACGTGAGGCCACGCGTCTGTCATGGTCACGTCGAGGCCACCATGTTCGACGGCGAAACCCCGAACGCTCCCAAGGCCCTCTACACGATGTTGAAGGACATGGGCTATCGCTGGGTAGCCGTGTCCACCAGCGACACGACGACCGTCGAGGCGATGCGTCCGTTCGCCACCACCATCGAACCATACAACAGCGATGGCAGTGATGGTAGCTTCGCCAGCGCGGGGGAGTTCTCCATCGTCGTCCTCGACTTCTCGAAGAAGTAGCTTCGTGCGCATTCGCACGAACGGAAAGAGTGTCACCTGACGCGATCCGTTCGTCGTCGGGTGCGCTCTTTTCTTTTTGTTTTATTTTTCGGCCACAACCAATTCCATCGGCTCGACCATTTCTCTTGTTGCCGGTGCCAATTTCCATGTTCTAAAAACTCCGATAACTTGTTCTCGTAATTCGGTGGGGAGAACACCTTGTTCGAGCATTTGTTCGATGGCCAGTTGTTTGTTTTCAAACATGCCGGCGTAAAGTTCTGTTTTTAATAAAGCTGTTTCAAGATAAGCCATGGTTTTAATGGCGGCTAAACGTTCTCTTAGCGATGGTTCTTGCAAACCGTAGAGATTCAAGAAATCCATTCTCCAATAAGCGATCCGGGAGGACTGATCGGACAACACTCGATATTTCTCTCTAACCTCGGCTAAGCGTTCGTTTATTTTCTTTTGATCTGATTGAAAAACAACTTGGCGTCTAATTTTTAACATCAAACGAGCCAGATATTTATCGCTAATACTCCGGCCGGTGTTGGTTAATACGAGTTCTTGCATCTTACGAATCGGAACCATTGGGTTAAGGGCTAAACAATCTCTGATGTAACATTGCAAGAACTCCTCTTGTTCTGGGAGAATTTTCATTGTCGTAGTATGACGTTTTATCTCTTTACCTCTGTTGTTCAATACCTGTGGGGTATAACTAAATAGCAATTTTTTCTTAAAACTCCCGTTTTTTATACCAAATTGAAACTAACGGATTGAGACAAGTTTAACAGCTGGAATGTCTGTTTCCACTTTAATACGTAATTTTCGATGGTGTTCCAGTTAAGGACGTCTGGGCTCACCAAGAAAGGCTTCTCGATGCGAGAGGTCTTTTTTGATGGGTGATGATCTCGTCCCTAGGAAAATTTTCCAAGCCACTTTAGTGGCGTTAGTGATCAACGGTCCGTGAACGAAAAAGAGACCCGTGGGTCTCAGGATGGTGAAGGACGCGACTGCCGGCGGAACGTGGTCATGGTCACCATGTACGTGGTGCAGCACACCACGTAGATCGTGTACGCGGACGCGACGAAGGTCCACGTACATGGCGCGAACGGATGCTCGAGCGCGAGCATGTTTACGCACGCGCCAACGAGAAAGAACCTCCAGGCCGCGCGGCTCTCGCCCGACGGATGGTCCACGACCCCGATGAAGGTCGAGAACCCGGCGATGATGTCCGCCACCAGGATGAGAAACGTCGCGGAGCGCGCGCTGTCCGCGCAGAATAGGAGCCCGATCGCAGCCATGCCCAGGGCAAGGCAGAGGTAGTCGTACCACACCACCTTCCAGGTGCCGCACCGGAACGAAGCCGTAAGCAGGGCCAGGTTCCCGAGAAAGTACCCGGCGCACAGGATGGCCATAAACCTCGACTCGTCGTCCCGGACGTTCACCGCCACCATGGCCGCGGACAGGAACATCCAGATGATCCACGACATGAGCCGCGGCCTCACGCCGCCTTTGAGCCCGAACGTGCGCCACACCCATCCCACGAAGGGATTCGACCACGAACTCCCGCCCGCGATCTCCACCACGTATGCGACGTACGCCATCGATGACACCACCGCGGCAAGCGACCCCATGGCAGCCTGGCGATGCTCGACAAGGAAATGGAACAAGGCGAACCTCCTCTCACAGAAATAAATCCGCGAGCCAGCAGCTTCCCAAAAAATCGCCGAACTGTCAACCGATCCGCATCAAAACCTCACAGAAAATGCAAAACCCCGGACCTCCACCCGCGTGCTTTGCGGTGATGGTTCCGGGGTCAGGGCGTCTTCTACGCGGCGTTGTAGAGCTGGTCCTCGAGATCCTCGAAGTGTTCTTGCGCGAGTTTCCGCGCGAGTTTCATGACGCCAGGGGCCGAAATCCTGTCGTGGACTCCGTCCACCTCGCGATAGAAAAAGCCTCCGTTCATCCCTTCGATGAACTGCCAGCCTCTGACGTTCCTGGGCCGACCGAACCCACGTTGAAGGAAGGTCTGTGCCAGCTGCTTGAGGCAGGTCTTGTACCGATGGTCAGCTGCGCTGGCCTTGGCGCGAGCCTTTTCGAGCTCCGCCTCGGCGGTCTCGGCATCGACGACGGTGACGTACCCGTCGTCGTTCATCGTCGCCCGGAGGCGACGGTTGATCCACAGACAGGTGGTGTAGTCCTGCGACCCGCCATAGGTCGCCCTACGCGTCACGAACGCGCAGCCGGATGGACCCCACTCGGCATTCCGCATTTTCACCCGGAGCATGGCCCGCGCGACATCTAGGTCGTCCTTCGCCTGCTTGTAGGTGGGGTCTTTCCAAGCACCCTCAAATTGCCTTTCGGCTTCAAGGATGTTGTCAACAAGGGTCTTCCACTGACTCGCACTCAGATACTTTTCCATCCATTCTCCCTGGGGTGGTAAGCCCCTCCCACGATAATCTCATTTGAGACCGATCCGTCATCCATCTTTCGGGAATGCCGCGTGAGCCGGCTTCCGGATCGTATTTGCGGGCGCGAAGAGGACATCTCTCGCGGCCACCTCCCAGAAAACAAGAGGTTTGTTTCCTCGGAGGTGCCGCGAAGTGCCAAAAAGCGCTTGTGCATGGGTTTCTTCAGAGAGAAGCAACGCAAACACAGGCGCTTATTCACCATCCCACTGTTGGGACCACGGATGGGTGTGGCTCTCTCCCCTTGGGTTTGGAACGATCATCTTGATGGCGATACTGTACCACTTTTTGGACGTTTTGTCAAGATTTGAACGCTGATTCTTTGCTCTACCCAGCGATTTTTTTAAAACCCTCCTCTTGACGATCTCGCCTGTTTATGGCATCCTTTCCGGTCGTTTCGTCACCTGCAGCGTAAGGAGTACATCATGACGCACGACGTCGTTATTATCGGCGGTGGACTGGCCGGATGCGAGGCGGCAGCCACGCTGCTTGGCAACGGAATCAGAAACATGGTCCTGATCGAGCAACATCCGTCGATCATAAAGGACCAGAGCTGGAAAACGTTCGGTGCGACGGTCTGCGCGTTCCAACTCGAGACCTGCGTTGCGCGGGCGCTCGATGGCGTGACGTTTCGAACCTCCGACGTGGACGCGGGCACGGTGCTCAGCCAGTCATCGAAGCCCATTCCCTGCTTCGTCCTCGATTCGCTCAGGGTGTACGAGGCGTACCAGCGTCGGCTCCGGAGCATCCTGCGCACCAGTGAAACAGTCATCTCGATCGAACCGCGCGGAAGGACGTACCGCGTGGTCACGGACAAGCGGGCGTACTCGACACGGCTGATCGTCGACGCGAGCGGCTACGACTCGGTCACGGACAGACTTCTGTTCCGGACCTCGCCCGGGCCGCGGGCCTACTACACCTGCTACGGCCGGAGGTATTCCGGATGCAGGGGCGATCTGCTGCGTGGCGCGTACTTCGACTTCGACTCGCCCTTCAAGCTCGCTGGATCGTGGGCATACCCGGTTGATGCCGAAACCGTCGAAATCGGGGTCGCCAGGTTCTCCAACTCCCGTGAGCTGGAAGATCCCCACGCGGCCGATGAACTCGAACGGCTGCTTGGCAAGTACAAGCGGCTCCCGACGTACAACCAGGTCTTTTCCGACTCGAATCCGGCAAACTCGTCATTGCCGATCAAGGGCCATATCCCGCTCCTTCCCCGTCTCCGGATCAGGCGCGACGGCGTCTACTACGTCGGCGACACGAAGGGAGCAGTTCCCTGGACGGGGTACGGCGTCGAAAACGCGCTGCAAAGCGGCCGGGCCGCCGCGGAGGCGATCGCGCACGGAACGAAGTACGACTACTTCGTCGCGCCGCCGGCCAAGGGAATGGCTGTGCTCGCGCACCTGTGGCGATGCGGAACGGAACAGTACCGAAAAAATCCGCTCGGCCTCGCCATGCTGGAAAACGACGAGGCAGAACGGTTCTTCCGCGGAAATATCGATCTGCGGTTTCTGCTGAGGGTCGCGTGGATCACGAGGAAGCTTGGCGTGGACATGCTGGAGTACGTCCCGCCGAGCCTGATGCTCGCCGCGCTCCTGAACCTCCCGCCAGGCAGGAGGCACTACGACATCTTCCGGACGACGGGATAGGCACGGCCACCAATCGGTGGCTTTTTTCGTCGACGACGAACGTCTTTCGTCTCTATACTAATTTGGCAACAGGTCTAGTGGCGTTTCGTCCCGACAGCACGAGACGGGACTAAAGTCCCTGGGAAAATTATTCCCAGCCGCCTTTCCGAAAAACGGGATTTGGCTCTGCTTGAAGCTGTATCTCGTCCCGATGAGTCCAAAAAGAAAAACCGGCGGTCAGGGACCGTCGGAGTCGTCGCCGTCGGGGTCGGCGTCATCGGAGATGTTCGTCAGGAACTTGACGTCAGGGAACGCCACCTCGAGAATCACCCGCGTCTTCTCGTTGTACCCAGGGCAGTCGTCGTCACGGAGCTTGTCCCAGATACCCACGATCTCAACCGCAGTCCCGACCTTGCAAGCCTGTGCAAGCACCCGTTCGAAATCCTCGCCGGAGAGCACGCAGAGCGCATGCTCCATCTCGGAGACTCCAGGCGAGCTTGCGAGCAACATGTCGGCCGCGACCTTGAGCGCGGCGATGACGCCGGGATCCGTGCGAACGTCCGAGTATCGCAGGAGGCGCTGCTCGTCGATCGTCTCGAAGAGGACTGAGCGCGGATGGACACCAACGGTCCTTGACCCGCGACCTGCGGCGATGAGGTCCGTCAGCCGACGAATACAGGCCGCCAGCACGCTTGGAACCACGCTCCCGGTCGCTTCCATGAGACGCATCTCCGAGACCGGATTCATCTCACGGTTCTCGATTCTTCGCAGGGCCTCATCGAGGACAACCTGTCCGAGCGGCTCTCCTTTCGAGAGAAGATACTCGAGCGTGACCCAACGGGTATCGGATCGAAGAACGTTGTTGGGATTCGTCTTCGACCAATTCAGATTCGTCATCGTTGTGAACTGCTTTCGAAGCTCCACTGCCTTCTCAGCAACTGCCAGAATCTTGAGCTGACGATTCATTCTTCCTCCCTCTTGCCGCCGATGCGGCTGAATATCCTGACGATCTCCGCCAGGAAGGTTTCCTCCGGCCGATGATCCTAGTCCAAAAAGCGGATTTCGTCCAGCGTGCGGTCTAAAGAAAAACCCGTCAGAGGACGGGGAGGAGCTCGGTGTAGATGTAGGCCGCCAGGAGCAGGATGGCCATGATGAGCAACGAGCTGAGAAGAATGGATGGCCAGCGAGACGGCGGGGTGCGACGGGCAATTTCCACGTGCGGAGTCATCCTTGCCCCCTGCGAATGCCGTGGCCTCGGCCGCGGACGCTCGGTCGACTTCGTATCCCAGGAGGGTCCATCTGGGACGCGGCGAGTCTGGGGAGGCGCGGACGTATTATCCTCGTCCCGCACGGCACCGAACGTCCTCCAGGGATCCGCCTCCGGATCGTCGACGAGGATGGCGGGGGGTTCACGAGGAACCTCGGGATCAGAGCCGCCCGACGCGGCAGGCGGTTCGTCGGTGATCGGCACGATCGTGGCATTCCGAGACTGCTCATCCGCGCGAGGCTTTGGTGGACGGAGATATTTGACCTCGACCGGCCTTGAACGTGGCCCAGGATGCGGTGCTGACGGCTCTGTCTGTTCAGTCTTCTGATCGGCTTCCGCGCCCAGAAAACCGACAGGCGTCGGAGTATCCAACGGATCCGAATGTCGCTGGAGCGGAACAACCCATGGGGTTCTTGTCATACCCTTCTCCTCTCCTTGAATAGGGGTGGGTGCCTGCCAATGGTGGACAATGAGACGCGAAAAGTCAAGATATGCCCGCGCGTTCTTTTCAACTTTGGTGTACAATATTCGCGTATGCAATCGTTCCTCTATGTTTCCTTAGCCCTCTTTGTGGTCTGGGCTCTTGTTCTCTTTCTATCCAAGCAAACCCGCCATGAGCAAATCGTCATGAGTCTTATTGGACTCGTGCTTGCTCCCGGTGCACTGGCTGTTGCGTCCGTTGACTACCGAACCGTAGGACCAACAGGAACGATTGGTGTCGAAGACTTGTTATTCGCGTTCTGTCTTTTCGGGATCGCGTCGGTCATCTATCAGGCCGCGCTGGGAAAACATGTAACGAAGCTGTCTACCGGGCGCATCATGCGCTGGCACCGATCTGTCCATTGGCTTGCGCACGTTGTCATCGCCCTTGGCATCTGGGCCGTCATCGCGCTTTCGCTGAACGTTGTGCTCGGCCTGTCCACGATTCAATCGATTATCGTCGGGGGGCTTTTGGTCGGGACCTACGTGATCGCGGACCGGAAAGACCTGCTGTTCGACGCGCTTCTCTCCGGCATCTTCGTTTCCGTTCTCGTGTTCACGGCCGAACAAATCTTTTTCGTGCGCCTGTTTCCAGACATGGCCGCTGTTTACTGGCAGACAGGGAACCTTTCCGGACTGGCGCTTTCCGGCGTGCCACTCGAGGAACTCCTTTGGACTGGAGTGGTCGGATTCGCGATCGGTCCGCTTTATGAATACATGCGCGACATGCGTCTGAAATAGATATGGCAACGGACGCGGAATTTTTCTCACAACTTGCGGAACGAAGCTGGTTTGCCGACACCGAAGGCCAACTTTCGGTCGACGTCATCGAAATGCCGGACGAGATTGTTATCCGTTCCGCGATCGCGGGTGTCACCGCGGGAGACCTCGACATCTCGGTCACCTCTGATACGCTGACCATTCGGGGGACCCGGTCCCATGGATGCGAGGAGTCCGATGACCGCATCGAACACGTGCGCGAATGCCACTGGGGATCGTTTTCACGTTCGATTGTGCTTCCCTGCCACATCCATCCGGAGGAATCCGACGCAACGCTAAAAAACGGCATCTTGACCGTCACGCTCAGGAAGGTTGAAATGCGTACAAGCGTTTCCGTCATTCAACTCGACGAATAGACCTATGCCCATCCTGACGCAAAAAATGAAAATCGCGATTGTCGCGGTTTTTTGTTTGTTGATCCTCTTCCTCACGTTCGGAGGAATCCTGGCGTGGGCACAGACGTATGACGGACGAATGGGTCCAGGCACCTTCGTAGGACCCGTAAAGCTCAGTGGTTTGGACCCGGAACAGGCCGCGGAGGTTTTACAAAAAACCGTGGATGAAATGTACGCATCCGGGGCTCCTGTTCTCTTGGGAGGCGCGTCGGCGAACGTGCCGCTCTCCATGCTGGTCGGATCCGACTCCGTTGACGCGGTACGGTTCGACGTCGACGGCACGATAACACGAGCGTTCAACGTGTCGCACAACGAAACCGGTGCCGCACAAACCTGGGAGATTGTCAGCGGACTGCTTCGCCCGAACAAGATCGAGGCAATCGTTTCCGCGGATGAGAACCGGCTGCGTGAGGCCGTGCGCGCGGCGTTCCCCAACAAGGAGCAACCGCCAAGCAATGCTTCTTTTGATTTCCAATTGACAGGAAGTGTGTGGTCCGCGGAGGTGGTCGAGGGCGTGTCGGGCAACACGTTCGACTTTGAGCCGTTTTTGACGAAGCTTCTCTCGAATTTAGCCAAACTCGACAAGACGCCCACGGCGCTTGCAATCGTCCATCAGGATCCGGAGGTGAGTGTCGACCAGGCGCGGTTGCTCGTGAATCGGGCCCTCGACCTCCTTTCGCGCAAGCCGAATCCGCTGCAACTCGTCATGGCCGACTCGACCGGAACGACGGCTCGCTCCTGGACCATTGAAGCGACTGCACTTTCCGCAATGCTCGTCCCGGGAACAAACGAGACGCTGGCGCTCGACAAGGACGCGTTCGCCGCGTTCCTCGACCCAATCGCAGCGACCATAGAAACCCAGCCGGTCAATGCGCGATTCATCGTGACGGACGGCCGCGTGACTGATTTCGTGTCCTCATCCGACGGACTGTCCATTGACCGAAACCGGTTGGACGCGGACTTGTCCGCCGCGCTCAATGCCGGCGACGCCGCGGACGTAACGCTTGCCTTCCAAGTGGTAAAGCCGGAGATTGATGTCGCGGACGCGAACGACATGGGAATCGGCGACATGCTGGGCTCCGGCACGTCGAGCTACCGAGGCTCGCCGACGAATCGCATAAAAAACATCGGAAACGGCGTGCGTCTTCTGAACGGCCTTCTGATTGCCCCGGATGAAACCTTCTCGCTTCTAAACGCGCTCAAGCCGTTCGAAACGGAAAACGGCTATTTGCCGGAGCTCGTCATCAAGGGGGACAAAATCCAACCGGAAATCGGCGGAGGACTCTGCCAAATCGGCACCACCACCTTCCGCGCGGCCATGAATTCCGGCCTCCCAATTGTCTCAAGGTCAAACCACTCCCTCGTGGTCTCCTACTACAACGATCCGGCCAATGGAAACCCGGGCACGGATGCCACCATCTACGATCCGGCCCCGGACTTTCAATTCAAAAATGACACCGGGCACTATCTGCTGTTCCAGGCTGAAATGGACGAGACGACACAAAATCTACGATTCACTTTCTGGGGAACAAGCGACGGACGTAAGGGGTCCTATACCCCGCCGACCGTCATCCGATGGATCGGAGTCGGCGATCCGATCAACACGGAGACACTTGACCTGGAACCCGGGGAGAAAAAATGCCAAAGTGCGCACGTTGGGGCTGATACGACGTTCACATACTCGGTCGTTCGACCAGATGGAACCGTCGAAACAACGGGGTACCCGTCCCACTACCGACCGCTTCCGGAAATCTGCCTGGTCGGCGTTGAGGAATTATCCACACCGGACGGCTTGCAACCCGCAACCGATGACGTATCATCGACTGAGGCCGCTGAGGCGCCTGTCCCGTCGGACACGATGCCACAGCCGGACGCGCAAACAAAAACAGAATAAAAAGAAACGCCCGTCGCGCCCTGTAATCTGCAGGCAAGAAATTTCATCCATGGAGAGATCGAGTCCGAAGACCTGATACTTCCATGAGATGAAATCCCATGCTTGTCGTGCCTGCAGGTTACAAGGTGCAACGGGCGTTTTCTATCGCTCGGACTGAGAACAATACCAGTGAAATCAGCATTTGTCAAGCCATCCTGTCCCCTTTCTGTTCACAGATGGTAACAGGCCCGTCATCGGGCCTGTTTTTTGCTCTCTATCGCGCTATTTTGTCTGTCAGAATCCGTCAGATTACCGGTCGATCACCTTGTCGATAAGCCCATATTTCTGCGCCTCCTCCGGATCCATGAAATAGTCGCGTTCCGTATCGATCTCCACCTTCGTCTTCTTCTGCTTCGAGTGCTTCGCGAGGATCTCGTTCAGACGGTCTTTGATCTTCAGAATGCGCTCCGCGTGGATCTTGATGTCCGTTGCCTGTCCTTGAAACCCACCGAGCACCTGGTGGATCATGATTTCCGCGTTCGGGAGCGCGAATCGCTTTCCAGGAGCTCCCGAGGCGAGCAGCACCGCTCCCATTGAGGCGGCCATGCCCACGCAAATGGTCGAAACATCCGGCTTCACATATTGCATGGCGTCGTAGATCGCGAGGCCAGCGGTCACGGACCCGCCAGGAGAGTTGACGTAGAGCTTGATATCCTTGGTCTTATCTTCGGATTCGAGAAACAAGAGCTGTGCGATGACGAGATTCGCGATGGTGTCGTCGATCTCGGTCCCGAGAAAGATAATGCGATCCTTCAGCAGCCTCGAGTAAATATCGTAGGCCCGTTCGCCCATGTGGGTCTTCTCGATGACGGTCGGAATCAGGAAGGAGGATTTGAGTTCAGACATATATCGCTATTCTAGCATGCCGACCGCGTTCTCGACGAGGGACCAGCAGCCGGCCTCATCGCAGACGATGCTGCCGGGAGCAACGGAAAATCCTGCGGCCCGCTGGTGTCCTCCCCCGCCCATGGCCTTCGCGACCTTGGACACGTCCGGCCCGGAGGAACGCATCGATACCTTCATTCCTCCCCCGACGGTCTCGCGCAGGACAAACAGCACCTCCGCGTCCGTCACTAAATTGAGAAAGTTCGAAATTCCGTCCACTTCCTCCTCGCTCACCCCGTTTGATTCCATGTCTGCGCGCGTGACGAACGTGGCGACCACGGACCGGTCCGGATGACGACGGATACGTTCCAAAGCCGCGCCCCAAATCCGCAGCGCGCTCACGCTTCGGTTCTGATACATGTTGCGAATCACCTCCTGGATGCGGGCCCCACCCATGAGCAGATCCGACGCAGCCTCGAGAGCACGCTCGTTCGTCGCGGAATTCGAAAAAACCGTGGTGTCGAAGCAGATGCCGGTGATGAGACATGTGGCTGCGTCACGGCTTGGAACGATGTGGTTGTCCCGAAAAAAACGGTACACAAGCTCGGAAGTGGCGGGCGATGACGTCACCACTTGATTCACGAGTCCATACCGCGGATTGCTCGCGTGATGGTCGATGTTCACAAGAGGAGGACGCGATGGCGACATGGCGACAAGTCTTGAGACAAACGCGGCATCCGAGCAATCGAACGAGACAATAAGGTCAACGGCCGGATCGCCAAAAATCGACGTGTCGGAAGTACAAAGGTCGATGTTTGGCATGAACCGATACTTGGCCGGAATCGACTCGGAAACATAGACCGGCACCCGCGTTCCCTTGTCGCGCAAATAGTCCGCAAGAGCGAGCGAGGACCCGAGCGAATCTCCGTCCAGCCGCTCGTCCGCGATAAACACCGGACGTTTTGCGGCCATGAGCATGTCGTGGATTTTTCGATGGGTGTAGGACTCCATAGCGAGCCGGCAGGATAGCACCTGGGAGGCGGAGGGTCAATCAAAAAGCCGCCTAGGTGGGCGGCAGGGGGAGGGAGAGAAGCTCGTCGGCGTGGCGCTCGATGAAGTCCTGAAGGGCCGGGTGCGGGTAATCCGTCACGCGTACCTGGCCGTTGTCGGAGCCGAAGATGGCAGGACCGAACTCATCGGCCTCGTCGAGATTACTGAGTGTGTTCGAGCCGGAAATCCGAAAGATGCAGCCCCACAGGGTTTTCCTCGCGTTCTCCGGAAACGGATCAACGGAACTTTGCACGTTCACGAACCCGAACGTGAGGTGCGTCTTCGCGAGCACGGAGTGGTTCAGGCGCGCGGAAAAGGCCCGTTCGCGCCAGTTGTTCCGCACTCCGTTCAGCAACAGGTACCAGACGCCGGCGCGGTCGTCGATCGGCGCGACCCACGGCCTGACCCACTCGCGCGGGGACCGTCCTCCAGTACGGGCGAAGTGGACCGCGCACAGGATCGCCGTCCACAGATGCACCCGTGCGAACTTGAGACGAATCCCAAACCTCGGAATCACCACGACCACGCGACTTGTTCCCTTTTCAACGTACATACGAACCTCCGTCGCCAGGCTATCCGCCGTGGAGCGACACGTCAATGCCCTGTGCTATAATCGGTGCGTTATGTTTTTGACCAAGCTTGAGCTCCAGGGGTTCAAGACGTTCGCCCACCGGACGTCGCTTTCCTTCCTCCCGCCTAAGGGAAATATCTCGCCCTTGACCGCAATCGTGGGGCCCAACGGGTCTGGAAAATCCAACCTGTCCGACGCCATCCGCTGGGCTCTTGGGGAGCAGTCGCTCAAACTTTTGCGCGGAAAAGAATCGCAGGACGTGATCTTTTCCGGTTCCGCGGGCCGCGGACGCTCCGGGTTCGCCGAGGTTTCGATGACCTTCAACAACGAGGATAAGGCCATGCCCATCGACTTCACGGAAGTCACGGTCACCCGGCGCCTCTACCGCGACGGCGATTCCGAATACCTCCTGAACGGCCAGGCCGCGCGCCTCTCGGACATCCAGCTTTTGCTTGCCCAGGCCAACGTGGGCCAGCGGTCGTACTCCGTGATCGGCCAAGGCATGGTGGACCACATATTGGTTTCGACACCCGAAGAACGCAAAGCCTTCTTTGACGATGCGACCGGCGTGCGCCAGTTCCAGATCAAGCGCCACGAGTCTATCCTCAAGCTCCGCCGCACGTACGAAAACCTTTCCGAGGTCGAGATGCTCCTTTCTGAAATCGAGCCGCGGCTGCGCTCGCTCAAACGGCAGGTATCGCGCCTTGAGCAGCGCGAGGAAGTCGAGACGCAACTCCGTGATCTGGAACGCAAGTACTACGGCGGGCTCTGGCAACAATTGTCCGTCGAGCTTGATGCGGTGCGCGGGAAGTTCGGGACCCTCGACCGCCAGGTGAAGGATGCGGATGAGCGGATGGGCGGGCTCGAAGGCCGCGTCCGGCAACTGGAGGCGGAAAACAAGTCCGAGGAAGACAAGGGACTAATTGCGCTCCAAAAGGCCTATCACGACGTGCAGCGCCGACGATCGGCACTTCGCGACGAACAATTCAGAACACAGAAGGAAATCGAACTTGCGAAGGTTCGCGCGCAGTCAAACTGGGCGCCGCTCCCGCTTGGGAAGATCATCGAGGAGGTCGAGGGCGTGAACGAGGGGCTCAAGGGGCTTAGGGGGCTCAGTGGGATTGAGGAAATCTATGCGGCGATCGACTCCCTGCTCGCACGATCCGCGAAACTCGTGGGACGGCTGCAGAGGCCGAGCCCAGAGGACGTGAAGCCGGACCCGGCGCTTGAGGCACGGCTCGCGGAGCTTGCCGCGGACATCGCGCGCGTCGAAATCGAAATCAAGGATGCCGAGCGTGCCATCGAGACGTATGCCGCAAAGGACAAGGAGACCAAGACCGAATTCTTCGATCTTCAACGGTCTTTGCGCGAACAGCAGGGCGCAAGGCATGCGCTTGAGAACCAGCGCAACGCCGTATCCATTGACCTCGCGCGGCTCGAGGAACGCCAGGCAAACCTTGGCCGCGAGATGGACGCGCAACTCAAGGAACTCTCTGACGAGATCAAAAAGAATCCGTCTCTTAGTGACGGACCGCTCGAGGACGCCGCGACCCTGTATCCGGAAATCCAGCGGCTCAGGTACAAGCTCGAGCTCATCGGCGGGATCGACCCGGAAATCGTGCGCGAATACGAGGACACGAACGCCCGATTCACGTTCCTCGACGGCCAGGTGACGGACCTGCGCGCCGCGATCCGCGACACGGAAAAGATCGTCGACGAATTGGACGAGGAAATCCGGAAGCAGTCCGAAGCCGCGTTCAAAAAAATCAACGATGAGTTCCAGCGATTCTTCAAAATGCTGTTTGGCGGCGGATCGTGCTCGCTCGTGAAAATGACAAGGGAGGACGTTGGCGAAGAAACGGAAGTGACGCCAGAGCGTTCTGAGGGCGGGACCGACGCGGAGGTGAGACACCACGAGGAGGATACCTCGCTCGAGGCGATCAAGACACGCATCAAGGAGCGTGAGGACCGCGTGGTCGGCATCGACATCCAGGCCACGCCCCCAGGCAAACGGCTCAAGGCGCTCAACCTGCTTTCCGGCGGCGAACGCGCGCTTGCCTCCATCGCGCTCATTTCCGCGATCATGTCCGTGAACCCCGGCCCATTCGTGGTGCTCGACGAGGTCGACGCTGCGCTCGACGAGGCCAACACGTTCCGGTTTGCCTCCATCCTCGAGGAGCTCGCGAAGCTCACCCAGTTCATCGTAATCACGCACAACCGCGCCACCATGGAAAAGGCCGACGTGCTCTACGGCGTCACCATGGGCGACGACGGCGTGTCAAACTTGCTCTCAATCAACCTGACCGACATCCAGTCCGCAGGAACCGCAAGGCGCTAAAGGCAAGGAAAACGGGGCAATCGCCTCGTTTTGGGTTGACAACCAGCTCATTTTCGGCTACGGTTCCGTCGCCACTGGAGGGCACCATGAAAGACATCCTGATTAGGACACGTTGGATGTACGTCCTCGGCCTGTTCATGCTCGGCGGCGAAATCTTCGCTGGGATCCGCCTCGTCGCGAATGACGAGAAAGCCATGTACCTCATGCCGATGATCTGCTCCGTCATGCTCTTCGTCCTCGGCGTCCTCTTGCTCAATGCCTGGAGACACGCGGAAGCCGACCGCGAGAGGTACAAGAGGGCCCTGCACTCCGACGTCGCGGTGATGCTCGGGAAGGCAACCATACTCGCGAGCCTGACCGACCTGCCAAACAAAGACATGCTGAAGACTGTAGAAAATACAGCGCAACTCCTGGTCGAAAAGGCGCTCAAGTCTGCGGACCAAGGCGATCTGCCCTATGAAGAGCTGATCGATACGGTCTACCACACGCAAGTACACTGGACAGTCCTCGCTTCCGCCCTAAAAAACCTCCTCACCGGCGAATGGAAAACCTCCAAAGCCCCATGGGCCGATGCACTCGCGGCGGAGATCCTCAAGCACACCACCTGACCGTCCCCGACGGTCTTTTTCGTACCCGCGCGTTTGCCCAACACCGGGTCATGGGTGCCAAATGTCCAGTGTAGGCGCGAATATCCGAACCCAACACCCGGTGTTGGGTGGATCTTGCATTGACGGTCGGGGCATCGGCTGTTACCCTCGAACCGCCAACCACGGAGGCAGGCATGAAACCGTTTCCCCGTAACATCAAGTTCGACATCGCCGCGACAATCCTCACCGTGCTCATCTTCATCATCGGCGTCCACGTGATCATGGAACCCGAGCAAGATCCGAGCGATTCGATCACATGGCTCATGTGTTCCATCCTTCTCGGCGCGCTCGTCTGCCTGCATGCAATGTTCGGCTACTGGAAGCTCGAGCACAATCGGGCCGAGAAGCTCGAGCTCGCGTTCCGCGACCTCATGCGGGACAGTCTCATCTACGCGGCACAGGCAGCCGGCTTGGCAATGCAATTCAGGGACGACTCTCCTCGACTCCTGCGCGCGTACCACGCCGCCAGGCAGGCGCATATCAGACGCTTCCTCAGGTACGCGACAGACCTCGGCGTGTCCTGGGAGGAAGTGATTGGCATGATCGAAAATCGGGTGGACATCCGCGTCCTGCGCGATGTAGTCCTCGATCGGGTCGAAACCGGGGAATGGGGACGCGTCCTCCCCCCGTGGTGCGACCAGCTCGCCGCCGCGGTCAATGACGAGAAGTACTACACATGGGATTCCGTCTACGCGCCTTTCTTCGAGAAATCGCTCCAAAAGGCAGGCCTCGGCTCCCAGCCCGAGCAGGAACCAGAACCCACCTGACCGTCCCCGACGGTCTTTTTCTTTCTCGCGGTTGGATTGACCGAAACCAGAAATTCTGCTACGTTCGCTGGGCCACTGGAGGCAACATGAAGTTCAAAATCGTCGATACTCTCTTCGTTCTTTCCTGTCTTTTCCTTGCGTTCATGGGGCTCATGGCCCCGATGACCGACAAGGAACTGAGGATCCCGATCGCAGTCTTCGTTGCCGCGGTCCTCGTCCTCAGACTCGCGTTCCTCGTCACCGAAGACCAGCGACAGAACCGCTGGGCTCGGGAACGGGACCGCCTCGACAGGCTCCGCCTGATACAGCACCTGCTCCGGCAGGCCATGACCATGGCGAGCATCGAGAGGGACATCGGAGCGAGCGTCGCGTACATCGTCAGTCTCGACGAAATCCGCCTCGCGTTCATGGATACCTTCTTCAAGGAGGTAGACGCGATCGACCCGACAAGGATCGAGATGATGTCCGTGCTCCTCATGGCCGAGGCGGACATCCGGGTGATGCGCGACGCGATCGAAAAGTTTGAGGTGGATCACGCGTACGCCACGCCAAGTCCCCAATGGCTCACGTTCCTGATCGACGAGGTCAAGAGGAGCACCATCAATGGATGGCCCGACGAAGCCGTCCTGGAATTTCTCAGGGTCCTGAAGTATCTGCCGGAGCCCGAAGGGTCGGAGGAACAATCCACCGACCCGGGGTTCACCGCGAGTCCGCCGGAGGAATGATGCGTGGGACCCTCATCACAGCCGCGTGCGCGTACCTGCTCGGATTCACCGCGTGGATCATCATCACGCATGCGGGATCCGCGCAAGCATGGATCGCGGCAGGAGGATTCGTCGCCGTCGGAATCCTCATCCTGTCATTTCTGTCCGAAGACGAATCAAGCGAGGATGAAGACGAGGAACCAGGTTTCTCGGTTGAAGACCGAAGAAACGACCTCGACTTCCTGTGCGTGCCCCTTCATCACGTCATGAACTACTCGCGTCTGGCCATGGAGCGCGGAAGGAAATCGAGGCAGATGCACGACTTACGCAGGACGGCGTTCGACCAGTTCGTGTCCATGGCCGAATACTGGAACCCGACCTGGTCTGAGCTTGCCTGGATCCTTGACCGGTCCGGCGCGGACACGCTGTGCTTCCGCGATCTAGTTGATGAACGCGAACGCAAGAATCGCTGGCCCAGTCCCAAGCCTGAGTGGGCCGAAGCCCTAGTCGGCGAGGTTCGCAACCGGCGCGCCAAGGTCTGGACTCATACGCAGGCCAGTGAGTTCCACAACTCGCTCTACGACTGACAGCCCCGATTCGATCGGGGCTCTTTTCATACAAAAAAGCCGCGTTTTTCAGCGGCAGCGTGCACTCACTTCTTGCTGGGCAGTCTGGAGCATGGCCTCAACCCGTTCGGAAAATTCCTCGTCCGTCCCATTCGCGTCCAGAGTGATTCCCGGGGCATCGAGCAAGACGTCGATATACCTGTGCGCGGGAGAGCAATCGATGGTCAGAAAGTGGCTCCAAGTCATCTCGTTCTCATTCGGTCGCGATCTGCGGTTGCGAATGCGCTCATACCTTATCACTTGGTCCGCGTACACCTTCACAAGAACGAAATCCGGAAGCCTACGGTAGCGTTCAACTTCAGCAGGAATGCGGATTCCATCGATGACCACGAGCCTTGAAGAAGACTGTTCCCTTGTGGCAATCAGCTGACATACGCGCTCGGCCGTGACGGCTTCACCGAATTGGCTTGCCAACCCCCTCCAGATCCTCCCAAGCGACAACGCATCAACTGGCAGTCCATACACGGCCGCGACGGCCAATAGAAATTCCGAATGGCGAAAGACTATTGCGTGATGTTGTACCTTCAGCCACCTGGCCGCCGTACTCTTCCCGGCCCCCGTATGGCCGACCAATCCGATCACCGGCATGTTCACCTCCGCCCAGGACTCCACCAGGAAAATCGCATTCCGTCAAGCGATTATGACCAAGCGATGAGGGCAATGCCGGCTGCGGCCATGATCGCGGCAATGGTCCATCCGGCGAGGTTTGAAAACCATCCGTTGGCATGGGAACCCATGATTTTCTTGTTATTTGCCACAAGCAGGATCATCACGAGCAGCGGCGGCGCAGCAAGGCCGTTTAGAACCGCGGTTTGGTACAGAAGTTTGAACGGGGGGATGTCCAGAAAGTTAAAAAGGAGTCCGACGAGGGTCGCGGCGATGATCACTCCGTAAAACCCGCGTGCCTCGCGGAACTTGCGATACAACCCCCCGTTCCAACCGACCGCTTCCGCGACCGCATAGGATGCGGAACCGGCAAGGATGGGAACCGCGAGCATACCCGTGCCGACGATCCCGAGCGCGAACAGAAGGAACGCGAAGTCTCCGGCAATCGGCCGCAGGGCCTCGGCGGCCTGCGCGGCCGTGTCAATGGTTGTCACTCCGTTCGCGTGCAGCGTGGACGCGACGGTCATGATGATGAAGAACATCACCAGGTTTGAAAAGAACATGCCGGCAACGGTGTCGAGCCGCATGCCGAAAATGTCCTTCCTCGTGACCCGCTTCCGATGCGCCGCGATTTCTTCCTCGACCTCCTCATCGGCCTGCCAAAAGAAAAGATAGGGCGAAATAGTCGTTCCAAGAATCGCGACCACGTTCATGACGTACGTCTTCGACCAGACAAAGGACGGGATGAACGTAGACAGTGCAATCTCGCTCCAATCCTGCTTCACCACAAACGCGGTCGCAACGTAGGCGAACAAGGAAAGCGTGAGATACTTCAAAAACTTCGCGTACCGCGGATAAGAGATGAAGATCTCGAGCAAAAGGGTGAGCGCGGTCAAGCCGACAAGCCACAGGGCGGCGGGAAGGCCAAAAACAAGTTGCGCGGCCGCAGCCATGGCGCCTAGGTCCGCACCAATGTTGAGGATGTTCGCGACTGTCAGCAGAAGAATTGCGGCCGCAAGCACCGGGCGAGCGTAATGTGCGCGAATCGTCGCGGAAAGCCCCTCGCGGGCCACCAGGCCGATGCGCCCGCACATTTCCTGCACCACGGCCATGAACGGAAAAGAAAACAGGGCGGTCCAAAGTTGCCCATAGCCGAACTGGGCGCCAGTCTGCGAATACGTGGCAATGCCGGACGGATCATCATCCGCCGCCCCAGTAATAAACCCGGGGCCAATACGCTTCAGGAGGCGGTTGAGCTTCATATCAGCTACAGGATAACACATCTGAATGTTGACCAAGCGCCAGTTTTCCGCTAAAAACTCCCCGTGACATGCCAAAGCTTAGCTTTGGCAACGCTGGTAAAGGAGGAATGAGAATGGAGGTTCTCACAGTCTCGGACCTGCACCTTGGAAAGCCTGGGTGGGGCCGATACGGCGAGGAGGTGCTTGACCAGCTCGCACAACGTGCAAGCGAGACGGACGTGCTCGTCATCGGCGGAGACGTCGTGGATCCGACCGATAATCGAGAAGAAAACGAAAATCGGCTGCGCGAGGCTCTCGCACTCATCGGCAAGCTGCCGATCGATCATAAGCTCGCAGTGATCGGCAACAACGACCTCGACTGCTTCGATGGGCCGGTCGGAGAATACGTCGGCCGCATGGCTCCGTGGTACCAGGAGAGTGGGGTCTCCCTACTCGACAAGGCGCCCGTTCTCATCCGCGGCATTCTCTTCGCTGGTTCGCTTGGGTGGTGCAACGGCAGCCTGTTTCGCGGCGATCTCCCCATGGATCGGATCAACGACTATTGGGAGAACTCTAAGCGCTATCGAGGCCGGCAGGGAGGACTGAAGCCGTTCACTCTGCACGCAATCTGCATGACGCGGCTGCGAGAACAGCTTCGACGCGTCGCGGCAAAACATGTCGTCGTGGTCACGCACACAGTGCCGACGCCGAACCTTGTGCGATACGGCGACTCGGAAATGGACGACTACCTCAACTGTTTCATGGGATTCGACGGATCCAGGTATCCCGACATCTACGATCCGTCCCGAACGCGGCTTTCGCTTGTCGGCCACACACATCATCCCGGGCAAGCTACGCTCAACGGACTTCCCATCATCAACATGTCCGGCGGCGACCAGCCACGCCTCGTCAACATCCCCTCCTAGCCGCCATGCGCGGCTTTTTTCGTCCCCGTCCACTCGATCAATACCCAACACCCGGTGTTGGACAATGCGGTCAAACCGAAACCCAACACCGGGTGTTGGGTAAGAAAAAATCGCCGGTGAGGGCGACTAGGGGTTCATGCGATCGAGAATCGCTTCGACGATCCGGACCACGTTCGGCTCGAGCGGGACACGCTTGTCGCTGATGTCGAACGTTTCCAAGATGTGTTCCGGAAACCGCGCCGCGACAGCGAGATATCGCTCGCGATAGTCTCGAACCTGCTTGACCGACCTTGACCAAGGCGTCTCGAACGAGAATCGGGAGCAGGACAGGATCTTTTCGAGCGGTGCGCGGTTGAAGAACGTGGGGACGAAATGCGGCCAAAGCCGCTCGTGCTCCGTACCAATCACTTCGACCATCACGGTCATCCAGTGTCGGTCGAAAAGAAGCACATCGGCCTCCTCGTCCTCCGCTACGTGGATCGCCGAGGCTGCCGCCCGCCGAAGCAGGACAATGGCCCATCCGGGATCCGACTGCCAGAGCGGGTAGATATCCTTCCCGCCAGGAGCGTGCTTGCCCGCAACCTTGAACAGCTCGGAAACCGCGACGCGCAGTCCGCGAGCCTTGAGCGCGAGCTTCACGGCCTCAACCGTATTGGTCTTGGCCGCGCCATCATGCCCATCCACGGCGAACGGGTACAATCTCTTTGAACTCATGACGACCTCCCAAGCACCGGACGAGCGTAACGCCTGTCTACGAGTAGCCTCAGGAATTCCCGAGCCTTCTCGACCGCGACCTGCTTTTCACGCCTTGCGAACAGCTCACGAAGAGCCGTGTCGTCACCCGCGTACGCGATTCCCATGTTGTCCGTGGAAACCTCGCCGCAGATGACAGTCCCTTCCTCGTTCATGAAGAAGCAGACGTCCAGCAGGTTGAAGTCGAACAGACGGAGAAACCTGTACAGATGGTCAAACGCGCAAAGTGCGGTTCGCGTCGCAGCCTTGACGTCGATGAACCTGTCGGCCAAGCCTTCGGGCATGCAGCGGTCCTCGCCCGGATACGGAATCCGCCAGTCGAATCGGACGTACGGCTCATGCACATCTTCGGACCGGAGGATATTACCCGACCGCGTCCGGCAACCGTCCATTCCCTTGTAGACATGCTTCGGCGACCCGACGAACGCCGCCTTCACCACCACTTCGACCGGCGCGACCGCGTGTCTTTCAACGAGCGTAATGCCGTCGCTGACGGCCAGGGTAGACGTCGGGCAAAGTCGGTCGCTGAACTGTAAATATCGAGCAAGAATCCCGTCGATCTCAGTCCTCACCGCACCGATCCCCGGAACAACGACCGGGCCATCCTTCCTGGAAAAAACCGTATCCTTCATCCTGGACAGAAGAAGGTCTGGTTCGTCGGGGATCTCCTTGAGGACGCGGCTGTTACCTTCGAAGAAGGTACTGAGCTTGTCGAATGTCTGACTGTACTTCGCAAGCAGGCGCTGACAGTTATCGTGGGTAATGAACACAGTGCACCTCCGCGTCGGACGCTAGCGAATTTTTTCGAAAACGTCAACCGTCCGCTAGAAAACGGACAGGTCGAAAGAATTGAACAAACGCTTTCTGTAAAAGACCATGCCGCAAGTCTTTATGGTCCCGGAACCGTTGCCGATCACGATATTCCCTTCCGCGGAAACGAACTTGTAGATCAGCTCCTCGGGCCAATCGCAAAACGGAAAGACCCGCGCAAGATAGGCCATCGCGTTCTCGGTCGCGACCTTGGCACATTCCTCGAGCGTCGCCCCGTAGCCAACCACGGCCACGCGGTGCTTATCCTCGATGATCGGAAAATCGATCTTGTCCACGACCTCGACGCGCAAGGTCACGTCGCCGTCGGCCTCCACGGCAGCGCCGCACGCCTCGCCGTTGCCCTGGCAGGCATGCAAATCGCCAATCAGAAACCGTGCGCGCCTTGCGTTCACCGGAAGCATAATGGTGCTGCCGGGCTTCAGATAATTGAGATCGATGTTTCCGCCGTTGCACGTGGCCCGGCCGCAGCTGCGGGATTCCCCGTCGAAGGTCGAGACGAATCCGATCTTTGGCTCGGTCTTGAGCCGCACGTCGCCATCGCCGAAGACCACGCGGTTTCCGGGCTCGATCGAAAAAATCTCGCACGCGCGTTTGTCGAACTGGTCGTTCAAAAATCCCGTGCTTTTTGAAAGGCACTGGTAGGCGCGCGTGATCCTCGCGTCCAGAATATGGATGGCGAGAGACACATTCGTCTCGCTTGTCTCGACCTCGATCGGCCCAGTGCAAGGATGCCCCAGCCGCTTTTTCACAGCCTCGTTCGCCGGCAGAAAAAAATCCTCAAACTCCTTGTGTGTCCGAAAGGATCGCCCAAACGCGTTTTGTATCCGGACCTTGAACGTCTCGCCGGGCTTCACGACCAGCGCGGTCGGCTTGGAATCGTCGATTCTGTAGATTTTCTTTGAAACGATTTTCATAGGTCAGACGATGGCGCGCTCGACCGCTTCCGTAAGCCGGAGATACGCGGCTCGAATTTCGTCGTGCGGCCTGCGCTGGCGGAATAAATCCTTGGACAGCGAGTTTTCATTCGCGTCCCGGATGCGCGAACAGTCGGGAGAAATCTCATCGATGAGCATGAACGAGCGTCCCAGCAGATCGGGATCTAGTCCGACCTCGAACTTGAAATCCTCAAGCGTCCATCCTTGATCTCGCAGAAACGACTGGTAGATCCCGTTAATTTTTCGGGCGAGTAACTCGAGATCAACGGCTTCGCCGACACATTCGAGCATGTGGCCGCGGACCGATACGTCGAGCGCGGACGCATTGAGCGCGACAGCGATTCCCGGAGAAATCCTGGGATCGTCGACGATCGTCCCGTCCTCGCGCGCGACCTTGCCCTTGAGGCAAAGCTCCACGATTGGCTCGGAAAACGCGACGCCAGATGGAAATACGGGGACTTTGTGGCCGTCCACCCAATAGCCGCGGGCCACATTGCGGACCAGGATCTCAATCTTGATCGGAAACGCACGTCGGACCGCAATACCGCGATCGACAAGAGCGGACTCGATCGGCCTCACAAGATGCGTGCGAATCCCCTGGCGCTCAAGCAGACAGTAGAACGCATACGAAAACCGCCTGCGCAAGTCTCCGGTTCCCTCAATGACATCGGCCTGGTTCGCACCGTGAATATCGTCCTTAAACGTCATGAGCAAAACGCCGTTGTCACGCGCATAGAACCGCTTGCTGCTCCCCTCAATGATTGGATCAGACATAGAGCGTCCTTAAAAATTGATTGAGGAGCGCGTAGTTTTTCTGATATTCAGGCTTGCCGACCATGAGCACGCACTCGGAATGAAAGATGTCGTCGTCCACGATCCGCAGACGGTTGGCAACAAGCGACCTGCCCGTCTCAACCACGTCCATAATCGCGTCCACGACGCCAAGGTATGGCATGCCCTCAGACGCACCATGAATCTCCTGCACCCCAACGTCCACCTTCAACCGTTGGAAATATTCCTCGGTCATGCGCGGGAACGGAGAACCCACCACCTTGCCCATGAGATGGAACGGGCTTGCGATCGAGCTATCCTCCAGGACCGCGAGCGCCATGCGCACGTATCCGCGCCTTATGCGGATCACCGGCCGAACCTCGGAACGCGTCTCGTGGATCAGATCTAACCCGCTGAACCCTGCATCCACGGTTCCCTGTGCGATCATGACCGGAATGTCCTTCGGATGAAGGAACACGACTCGATAGCGCGAATCATTGTTTAAGCGCGATTGCAGTCGCCGGCCCGTATTCGAAGGAATGCGATACCCCTTCTCCTCCAAAAACTCGAGCACGTGTTTTTTCAACCGCCCTTTGCTCGGAATCCCGACGACGATCTGATTCTTTTTTTTCGCAAAATACTGCATAGGCTATGGACGATGCCGCGAGCGAAGGATCCGCGTCACATCAGACAAGGAAACGGACTGGTCGCGCAAACAAACCAGCAGATGAAAAAGCAGGTCCGCGGATTCTTCGACGAGTTCCGCGTGATTCCCTCCCACGGCCGCAAGACTGACCTCAACGCCCTCCTCGCCGACCTTCTGGGCAATGCGCTTCGTTCCTTTGTCCTTGAGCGAACGCACGTAACTTTTCTCGTCCCCAGTCTCGAACCTCTGGTCGATGATTTGCTCAAGTTGCGACAAAAACGCCAGATTCTCCGACTTCCCAAAACAGGAAACATTGCCAGTGTGACATGTGGGTCCGACCGGCTCTGCCCGAATGAGGATCGCATCGCCATCGCAATCAACCGCGACGTGGACGACCCGGAGCACATTCCCGGACGTCTCCCCCTTTTGCCAAAGCCGGTTCTTGCTCCGACTGAAAAAGGTGACGAGCCTTGTGGCAAGCGTCTTTTCAAACGCTTCCTGATCCATATATCCGAGCATGAGCACGTTGCCATTGTCCGCATCCTGCACCACGGCAGGAACCAACCCATTTCCCTTTTCCCAGTCGATTGGCAACAGTGAGTCCATAAGATTCTTAAAGATAACAGGCTGACCGAATCTCCTGGATAAACTCCGGACGCTCATACAAAATCTTGCCGACAATGACCTCGTGGATCCCCATCTCATCGAGCACAGCCAAATCGTCGAGGGTCGTAACTCCTCCGGCCGGAATGATATTCAAGTCCGGATACGTCGCGCGGAGGCCGCGGTACAAACTCGCGTCTACCCCGGCCAGGCTGCCATCTTTCCGAATGTCCGTGACAAGCACATTGAGGATGTGGTCACGGCCCAGGTAATCAAGCGCCGCGTCGAACGTGAGACCGGAGGTCGCGGTCCACCCGCGAGTGGCCACGAGTCCGTCTTTCAGATCGAGCGCAAGGACAAGATGGTCCTTGCCGAACCGAGCTGCAGCATCTTGCCAGAACGTGCCGGACTCGAACGCGCTTGTCCCAATGATGATGCGGCTCATTCCCAGGCCAAGATAGGTTTCAATCTGTTCGAGCGACCGTATGCCGCCGCCAAACTCTACGTCCAAGCCCTCGCGGACCATGGATCGAAGATCATCCTGGTATAAAGCCTTGCCGTCGCGGACACCATCGAGACTAATGACGTGAATCATGGAAAACCCGGCCTGCTTCCACTGAAGCGCGGTTTCAAGCGGGAACAGCGCGTAATCCGCCTTTTGGGAGAAATCGCCCTGGGTCAGGCGGACGACCTTTCCGTCCATGAGATCAATGGCTGGCAATACGCGCATATTCAAAGACGAATGAAATGACGTATCGACGGTATCCGGAATTCCGTCCGGCGTCCAGGCAGCCGATTGACATGCGGCCCGCCTTCGCCTATAGTTTCCGCACCGTCAGACACGCTCATGTTTGACTCACTGCGTGGTGCAGGCCTGTCCGTCTCCGACGGAGACCCCGCCCATGCTAACATTCCTCGTCCAAGAACTATGCTGACTATCCGACTTTCCCGCACTGGGAAGAAAAAGCAGCCGATGTACCGCTTCGTCATCATGGACAAGCGGAAGGATCCGTGGGGCAAGTCCCTCGAAATCCTCGGCACGCGCAACCCGCGTACCAAGGAGACACAGCTCGACGCCGAACGCGTGAAGTACTGGATCTCCAAGGGCGCCGAAACCTCCGACTCGGTTTGGAACATCCTCGTGGACCAAAAGATCGTCGAAGGCAAAAAGCGCAACATCACGCATCTCTCGGCCGCCCGCCGCAAAGCCATGGCCGACGAAAAGGCAAAATCCGAAACCCCCGCCGCATAGGCAGGGGTTTTTGGTAACCGCAGGAACAAAATCCGTTGACGAAACAGGAGAAATCGGCTAGGTTCAACGCGGAGGTGAACCATGAGAATTGGAGAATTCGATCCAGAAGTCGTTGCGACTGCGTTCTTCGCTGAAAGCGATGTATGCTTCCGCGATGAAGAGTATCGACTCCTCATCCACAATCTGACCCGAGACATCACCCAGATGGATGTCCTCGGCAGACTCATGAGTGGACCCGCGGACCTGGCGAACGTGGTCACGGCGCAGCTTCGCGTGCTGGGCCACTTCATCGATGAATGCTTCGTCGATCGACTGATCGACGCTGTCCCAGACACGGATCGGTGCTTCCTACTCGTCGGCAAGGAGGCGACGAAGGAAATCCTAGGCAGGCGGATCGTGATGGAGATCACTGAGCTCGAGACCGTGCTGCGCGACCTCCGGAGCTACCTGCGGGTGAAGGGAATCACCGAGAGGCAGTTCCTCACCGACAGCCCCGTGGGCCCGAGGCTCAGCCTCAAAACCATGCGCATGCTCGATGACGGCGAAATCATCACCATCTCCGACCTGCTCATGGTCCAACCCTATGGACTGCTGCGGTTCAAGAGCAGTTAACCTGGCGACACGCGTCGCCTTTTTTCTTTGCTCAGGAGGAAAATTTATAGATACCCGCCAGAGGCGGGCAGGCAAGATACAAATGCGAGGTTTTGTCTCTTGTATCTTTTAATTTTCAACTTTTGTCGACTCCAACTGCTTGGGACACATTCTCAAATCCGTCTCTCTGCAACAGCCTCACTAAACCACGGTTGATTTCGCCGATCGCCTGCGGACCCTCGAAGATCATGCCGGTGGCGAGCTGTAGGAGCGACGCGCCAAGGCGGATTTTCTGATACGCGTCCTCTGCCGTGAAGATTCCGCCGCATCCCATGATGACGTAGCGCGAGCCGGTCGTGCGATAGGCGTGAGCGATGAGCGCGTTCGACGGACCAGCCACAGGCCGCCCGCTGATTCCGCCCTTATCCGTAACCCTGATCTCATCCTGGTTCACGGTCTCGCGATCGCGCTTTTTCGTAAGGTTCGAAATAATGAATCCCTGCACGCGGTGCCTGTCTGCCACCGCAATGAGCGCGTCGAGTTCCGCGGTTGAGATGTCCGCCGGCATCTTGAGAAAGACAGGCTTCTTCGTCGGGATTGGATCAAGCGCCGTGAGCAGGCGGTCGAGCGCCTCGGGCGACGTGAACGGTTCCCCTCCGCAGGTGTTGGGACAGGAAATGTTCACGGTAAAGTAATCGCCGATGTCCGCGAACGTGCGAAGGGCTTTCGCGTAGTCCGCAATGCCGGCAGACTGCTCGACAGTCGCGGCCGAGTTGGTTCTGGCTACGCTTGTGCCGTACGGCATCCGTGCCTTCAGGCGAGAAAGCCTTTTTGCGATTGCCTCGCAGCCATCGTTCTTGAGTCCGTACCAAATCACGAGAGCCTTGGACTTCGGCAGTCTCCACAGGCGCGGGCGAGGATTTCCCTCGCACGGCTCGCCAGTCACGGACCCGATTTCCTCGAACCCAAACCCAACCTGAGGCATGATCCTAAGCAGCCGCGCGTTCTTGTCGAACCCAGCGGCAAGCCCAATCGGATTCTCGAACCGAATCCCAAGGATGGTCTGCTCAAGCGCCGGATGATCGAACCGAAACAGGAAGCGGGTAAGCCGCCGCAGGCAAGGACAAAATCCGAGCACCCGGCCAAGCAAGGTAACCGCGTCATGCACATCCTCGGGATCGAGCCGAAAAAAGATCGGCTTCCCGACGTTCTTGTACAGCCAACGCTGGATGGAAGTTGCGAACATACTTATTTAATTCGGCGCGATTGCTCCTTGCGCCAAGCCTGAATTTTCGCGTGATCGCCGGACGTGAGCACCTCTGGCACGGCCCATTTTTTGTACACCGGCGGCTTCGTGTACTGCGGGTATTCGAGCACGCCTTCCTCGGTGTGCGACTCCTCGGCAAGCGATTCCTTTTTTCCGAGCACGCCCGGCACATTGCGCGCGATGGCGTCGATCATCACAAGCGCAGGCAGTTCTCCGCCGGTCAGCACGTAGTCGCCGATCGAGAACGCCTCGTCCGCGACGTGTTCCTCCACGCGCGCGTCAACTCCCTCATACCGCCCGCAAAGAAAAATGATCTGCTCATACTTCGCCAGCCTCCTCGCGTCCTTCTGCGTAAACGTCTTCCCGGACGCCGACGTCAATACGATCCGAACCTTTGCCTTATGCCTTTTGCCTTTTGCCTTTTGCCTAACGACTTCAATCACCGCCTTCTCAAACACATCCACCTTCATCACCATCCCAGGCCCGCCGCCATACGGCGTATCATCGACTCGACGATGCTTGTCCAGAGCCCAGTCGCGCAAATCATGCGATTGAATCGAGATCAGCTTCTTCTCCTGCGCCCGACCCAAAATGGACTCGGATGCATATCCGGAAACCATCCCTGGAAAGATGGTGAGCACGTCGTAGCGTCGCGTTTTCGCTCGTGGCATACGCCTGACATGCTATGGCTTTTTGGGTGAATTGTCACGATGATTGGCCAAACGTCCGTTGACGTTTGAGACGCCATGCCCTACGTTTCTTTTGCCAAAGGAGGAAACATGAAGCCGTGCATGCCGCAAGAACCCGTGGTGAAGATCGGATTCAAACGCCTGGACAACGGAATGATCACGATCGTCTGCAATCCGCGAATCGGGTTTATCCTGGATCCGTTGAGAAAACTCGCTCGCCGCGTAGAACTGCCGCGGGAAGGAAAGTTTCTCGTAACGGTCACGCCGGCCGGACGTGTGGATACCGAAGGTTCCCTCATGGATCGGAAAATCGTCGGCGACATGATCAACACCGCGGATGACCTCGCACGGATGATGCGCGGTACCACGGAAGCTATTCAAAGCCGTTATCCGTCGAAGGACATCGCCCTGGCAGTGATAAGCTCCGCGACGAACGTGCTTCCCTGGTACCTGTGGCGCATCCGCGTCGTAGCCCATTTGAACACCCCGGGAATCCAACGGATCCATCCGGACGGCTTCAGCGTCTCGATTAAGGAGGCGCAACTCCTGGTCGATGTTATCGGGAGCACGGTGGAACACCCCATGCAGGACTGGACGAACCTGCTCATCGCGTCGATCGTCCATGAGGCGATTCTGGACCAAGCGGCAAAAACCGTAAAAGGACCGCTCTACTGAGGCTGAAAAGCCTCTTTTTCATCTGACGAAAATTCCGGGTAAATCTGACAAATCAATTGACACACGGGCTGGTTTCTGCGATTCTGTCCGTCCACCCGACAAGGAAGGAGTGGAGATGAACGATACGCTGGAAACGGTCCTCGGCTGGGTCAACGACATCCTGTCGAGCAGCGGCAGACGGCTTCCGGACCACGTCGTGGCGGAGATCCTTCGGAAATTCGGCGGCAAGGTCCCAACGCCATGGATGGACGAGCTGCTGGCCCAACTCATCAAGTTGTGCCAGGTCGCTCCGAGCATGTCCGATCCTCTCGAGGTCCAGGTCGCGAGCAGCAAGCTGCTCTATCGCGCTGGCAACCGTCTGGTATTCGGCACAACCGAATTCAAGGCAGAATGCGGACTCGAGATCGTCGAGACCAGCCTCAAGCTGGTTGGAGGAAAACCGTGCTGGATCGAACGAACGATCAATGAGCCGCACGGAGAACGCCTGGTTCTCGCTGGACAGGGCGACCAGATGCACCCCCGATATTCCATCAGCGAAATCAGGGACGACTGGGAAGCGCCGATGTACTGCGTGAACTATCGGAGCCCCACAAGCGGCGAAGATGTCGGATTCGTGGTGACGGCATTCAAGAACGAAGGACGGCACTATGAATCCGTGAGCAATCTTGTCATCACCAGCAGCGACTACGCGTACGTCGCGCACGACGGACAAACCCACGAAAACGTGCTCGTGGTGAACGGCAATGAGGTCTTCCGCGGACTGCACGTGCGGCCTCCATGCATCGCCGGAGGCCACATCTACACGGTCTGTACCCTGAGGAACAACGAGTACTCCGAGGAAATCTGGAAAGGAAGGGAACGCTGGCTCACAGCACACCGCGTTCGCGGACTGTGTGTGGTCGACGGCAAGCCAGCCTACGCGTGCCAGAAAGTTCCAGAAGAACGGTTCATGACCCAGATCCGTGACGAAGGCCGGGAGTTCGCCAGCATCATGACCTGGTGGTCGCCGACGCGTGGAAACAGGAAATTCGTGGTGTTCGACGGGGACAAGCCGGACGTGGGCGTATGGGTGAACTACACGCGCCTGTGCGACGGGGTCATCAAGCCGAACGCCATCTCGTATGAGGAGAAGACCTCGACCCTCCGCATTCATCTCGAAGGAGAGACTGGAGTGAGGACGTTCGACCTGAAGGAACTCGGAATCGTCTGATCTCGCACCCGCGCGAGATCATTTTTGTTGGGGTTTGTGAACAAAATCCTGCCAAAGCTATTGACATTCGCCTAATTTTCGACCATACTTTCTGACCATCGTCCAACCAAGGAGAAGCCGATGGGAAAACAAAGGGTATTGCTTCCGGGCATCATGTATGCGGATCGTTTGATCCGGACGATCGAACAGATCCTGTCCGGATCGGGAGTGCGACTTCCGGGCTTCGTAAAGGCGGAGATCGGGGAAATCTTCAAAGGAGACAACGCCGCAGCCATGTTGCAGATGTCTCATCATCTCCTGTTCCTTTGTTCCGTGGCCATGGACGCCCCGCGTCTTGATGAAGCCACGTTCATCGGTGGCGCGCTGTTCTATAGCCATCTCAAAACAAAACTTCCGGTTTTTGGTACAATGCAACCATGAGGAACGAAGAAATCAATGAGGAGGAAAAAGGATTGCTGCGACGGTATAATAAAGCATCGCCCGTCACGCTCA
>Ga0172379_10002617_pt1 | contig 31228 bp, 34 predicted proteins | sample GrowelOW334metaG_FD_119756 | JGI IMG/M metagenome (GOLD analysis project Ga0172379, IMG submission 119756) | Groundwater microbial communities from an aquifer near a municipal landfill in Southern Ontario, Canada - Groundwater well OW334 metaG | ecosystem: Environmental > Aquatic > Deep...
GCTTTTGAATGTCATCCGCTCCGGGAACGGCTACAAAATACCTGCCAAACGCATCTGTGTTCTGGGCATGATACTGCTCCCGCCCGCTAAAGGTGTAGAATAAAAGGTCTGCATTTTGCACGGGATTTCCATCTTCGTCCCGGACCGTTCCGTAGATGATTGCACTTCCATCAAGGCGAGCCCCATCCATTGAACCGCTATAAACAGTTACGTCCGCTGTTTTCTTGCTTGCACCCTGCATCAAATCAATGGTTAAATCGAATTGCCCTTCATTATCGGCAGATGCAAAATAATGGATAGTCTTTTCCTCGCCCGGCTGCAATGTTAGATTATCAGCCTGGAATGAAAAAAAATGCCTATTCCAATTTGGAACAGCTGCACGAAGCTCGCTTATGGGAGTGAGCGAGAAGCTTTCGGTTTTGCTCCCCTTGTTTTTTGCTGTTATAAGTATATCTGCCCCGAGCGAATAAAGCGGGTAAGTTGCGGCAACAGAGTAGTAATTTAATTCAACATTTCCAAGCTGCAGGGTTTTATTCTCTCCTGCAAGCAAAGGGCTTTTTGACGGGGTTGAGAGGTCAGGGGAAGGAATATTAAACGGTGGAATTTGCTGGGGGCGGCTTTGGTTTATCTGGGTAATATTTTGCGGCTGTTCAAGCTGATTTTCCGGTTGCTGCCCATTTGATTTAATCGGCCCCGCATTTGTTTTTCCAGCTTCGGAAAAGTTTTGCGCAATCGGATTTGCCCCTTGATTGACGCACCCTGCAGAAAAAAGAAACACGCAAACCGAAAGAATAAGAACAAGCCTCAAGTCCATGTTTACCTCTCGAAACCTGTGAATAAAAACCTTTGCAGTAATTTTCTCTTTTTCCATATGAAGTTCAGTTGGATAGATTTTGGCCGGGCATCCGGTCAATGTATAGGTTGCACGAATCCATCGCCTTCTTGTCAGCCAGCTTGTTGCAATAGGATTTATCCAGCAATACCAAGCCGAGGCATTGGTTGCGGTACTCTTCATTAGTCAGCAAATTGCAAATGGTGGAATTTTTATGCGACAGCGCATAGCTCTGGATGCAGATTTCTTTCTGGTCATCGCAGGACCAGAACATGTCGCACTCCATGGAAAAGCATTCCTGATAATTGCCAAGAATTTCCGAGCGGCAGATTGCCCTGTCAACTGCGCGCCCACGCTTGCCGCAAAGGGACAGGTCGCTCTTATTCTGGGCAAAACCGCCAAGGCACCAATCAGAAAGAATGAATCCGTCTTGAAAATATTTTACAGTTGCCTTGCAAATTTCCATATCGTTGCGCTGTATTGCCAGGTTCTGGATGCATGAAAAAAGCTCGCCCGTATCTTCCAAATCCATTGATGAATAGGTTTCATTCTGCCTAGGCAGGTATTGGGAGCAATTCATTGCAACCAATGCAAGATTTTCATTCTCCATGGAAGAAGCAAGGTTGTTGGATTGCTGGTTGGATTCTTGATTGGACTGCTCTGGAAAAAACCCGCAGCACCCGGATAAGAGCATTGCCAATATGGCTAAAATAACCGGCATTTGGCGCATGAATAAACTTGACAAGACAAACAATATAGCGCTTTGCCTAATTTTCCGAGTAACTTTTGCCAGTTTAGAAAGGCGTATAAACCCGAACTGCGAACAATTTTCTGGTGCAAAAATATGCGTCTTATATCCCTGATTATTGCGGGCGTTATTCTGTTTTCGATTTTTGGCTGCCTAACCCAGCCTTCTTCCGCCCCATCTTCCCAACCGCCAGGTTCGCAAGCGCAGGGAAATAACGCAACAGGCACCATCAGCCAAAGCAATATTACTGGAATTGGCGGAACAGAACAAACTGGTTTAACGTTCAGCGAATGGATCGCCCCGGACAATTCAATGACCCTTCAGCTGCCGGATGGATGGCAGGCAAGCGAGAAACAGGTAGATACTTGCACCGTAAGCTGGAGCGTGCTTGACCCGGCAGGCACAAGCTCGGCGTACATGGACAACGAAATAATGGTATTGAAATCGGAAAATGCGCGGCAGATATACAAGGCGTATGGAATGGCCGGGATTGACAATGTGCCTGTTGCCGGCTATCTTGAAGCGGAAGAAGCAGTGCAACAGATTATTGCCCCGCTTACTGACGCCAGCGAAGTTCACGTAACTTATATAGATGCCGAACTCAGCCGCCAATTTTCGCAGACCGTATGCATAGTCGGATTTGCTGCCTGCAATGCGCAGGTTTTCGAAGCGGCTTACCAAAGGAACGGAATATTGATGCGGGGGAAATATCTTGTTCAGACCTACGATTTCGGGGAGGGAACCACCTGGTGGATAAATATCTGGGGGTACACTTCGCCTGCTGCCGATTGGAACACGTCAGAGCAGACATTGGAAAAAATATTCGCTTCTGCAAAATATACCGATGCCTGGGCTGCAACGTGCCAGAAAAATTCAAATGCCGCAAAAACAACCATAGATGAGGTTGTCAAAAGCCGCCAGGACGCATCCGATAAGGCAGCAGAAGCATGGGATGCTTACATACGCGGAGAATGATTTTACGCCAGCTACTCCCTATTCGAAACCAGCAATATGGCAACGCCGAGCACCAGCCCTACTGCAATGGCGGTCACGCCCCGGTGTTGCGGAAACGCGCTGTCCCCTATCTGGATAACTCCCCAACAGAAGAAGAAAAGCCCGATAAAAAAGAGAACTGCCTTCACTGCCCCATGGGCCACCCATTTCTTATTCTTGTTTAATCCTTCTGAAATCCCATCAGATACCCCTTCAGAAATAGTATGGCTGACTACAATTGGCAGCCCAATCGCATCATTCAAGACGTTCATAAAACCTGAAATCTGTTCCATGATACCCATATTACCATCTCTTTGGAATCCCGATGAAAAAATTTCATAAATTTTTTCAGAATCCGATTGTCCGAAGCATCGGACAATGGACATCTTGTTGCTCTAAGCAACAAGCTTGTTGGAATTTTAGAAATTCCAATACGATGAAAATTTATGAATAAAAATATAAATAAACGGCGCTTTGCTCGCGCCGTTTTCAAATTATATTAACCTTTAATTACTCTTTTTTCCTGTGAGTAATTGCAAGCGTTGCAATAGCGCCAATGGCGGCACCAACCGCAGCGGCAACTAGAACTGCTTTTTCAGGCTCTTCCTTGATGTGAGCATCCATAGATTTCTTGACATGAGCGAATTTCTTTTCCGCTTCTGCAATTGCCTTTCTTGCCTTTACTTCTGCTTCTTTCTTTAAGTTTTTTGCCATAATCCCACCTCGTAATTTCGTTCACATTAATAGTTTATAAACCTGCGCACGGGAGAAACAATTCGCCACTAAGCTATTGCCTCCTCAATCTTTTTCTCAAGAATCTTAAGGAAGCCCTGCCATAGTGACCCGTAATTCTGGAAATTTGAAATGAACGGGTTCAGCATGCATACCCTAAGGACGCGAACTTTGCCAACCCGGTTCCATTCCTTTTCCGGAATTCCAAGCCTTTTTACGAATTCTTTTGGCGCGTCACCGTAATCTTCCTTGCTCAGCTCGGTATTTGAAGTAATCCAGTCGTTTTTGTAAACCGGGCCTTCCACGTATGAGGATTCGGAATAAATTTTTGAGTTAAGCTCGTTCATATTCTCCAAATTAGCATTGCCTTTCTCATTGAACGCCATGCAAATTATGTTGAAGTCGGGAGTCCAGACTAACGGCTGCACTAAGAATTCCTTGCCCTTGACCTTCAGGCTTTTTATTGATTCGAGCGAGCGGGTAAACATCTGCGCCCCCTCTATGCTTCTTCCGATTATTTCGCCATAGCCAGTTATGTTCAACGGAACCAGCCTGTGGCTTGCCCAAACTGCTGCTGCAGTTGCACCAGCTTTTGAGCCTTCCATTATGTATGAGCCAAGAAGAACCGGGGTGTTCTTTCCTGATTCGAAAACATAGGCTGCAAAATAGGATATCAGATCCAGTATCCTGCGGTCCTTGATTGCAATTCCCCCCGCAGCATAGGGAATGTATCCCATCTTGTGTGGGTCAATGGTAATGGAATCTGCTGCCGGGATTGCCCTATAGGATTCGTAGATTTCCTTTGCCGGATAGGAATGGTTCCCTACGAAAACCTTGTCCGAAAACAGGCGTTTTTTCAAAGTGCCGTATTCCATGAAACGGCTTTTTTCGTCGAGGAATAACGCCCTTGAATAGCCCCCATAGGCAGCATCAATGTGGAAATAGAATGAAACTCCTTTTTTCTGATAAGCGTCGCGCAGCTTTGCGATTTCGGCAATCCGGTCAATCGCTCCTTCTTCCGTAGTGCCCACCACCCCAACTACTGCAATTATTGGGATTTTCTTTGCTACGTGCCCGTCAATGATTTTTTTCAGGACTCCGATGTCCATGCGAAAATGCTCATCTACCTGCACTTCTATAAAATTCTTGTTTCCTATGCCCAGGACATCGGCGGCCTTAACCCACGAATAATGCTTGGATTGCGGGACAATGACAACACCAAGTTTTCCTTCCCCGACTCCGGTTCCACGCACAGTTTCTTTCCTAACTGCATCAAAGCAGCCCGCCTTCTTGACTTTCTCAATCAGGTCAAGCGCTTTCTGCGTTGGCATATTCATGAGCTGCCAATCGCTCATTCCTTTTACCAAAGACGGCTTGACTTTTTTTACTGCGGGCGGGAAAGATTTGAGATTCCTGGCCATCCAAAGCCCTTCGTAGTTGGCAATCGTCCCGTCGGTAGTGATGTGCCCCCAGGAATTTTTTGGGTCAAAACCGAGCATGGCTGAAAGGTCTTTCCCAACTTCAATTTCCATGGGCGCGGTTGCAGTTGACGCTTCATAGGCCACGTTGTTCGGATTGTAAAGAAGCGCTGCCATGTAGGCCAGGTTTGCAACCATGAGCGTATCTGAATTCATATGGCCAAGATAGCGTGCTGAAAACCATGGCATGGAAGTTGCCTTGAGCTTTGATGAAAGTTCAGAAAGGACTTCAGATGTCCTGTCCAGGGTTTCCTGATATTTCTCGCTGCGCATTTCATGCATAGAGGATATTTCAGCATCTTCAGGATGAAAATCCCTGCGCCAGTGCATATGCTCTTCCATCAGGAAATTGAGCATGTTCTTGAAATATTCGCGGTTTTCCGATTTCGGACCTAAGAAAAGCGCCTTGACTTCAACATCTTTTGGATTAGCTTTTGCAACGCTAGGTTTTGCATTTTTCTTTTTTTCTCCGGCCATCCCATCACCTTTTTCTTGGCTTAGCCTTGCTGGCCTCTGCCTTCGGTTTTACATCAGTCTCCCCACCCTGCTTCCACTCCGGCTTCTTGAAATGGTAAATAATAAGCGGAACGGCGACCACTGCCAAAGTCCCAATCAGCATGAACGCAACATAGGTGTTTGCGCTGCTTCCTTCAGAAATCTGGCTCGGGGGCGTGAGCGCCAGTAAGAAAAGGAATATCATTGAAAGGAAACCAAATCCTGCGACTAGCCACATTCCCAATTTGCCGCCAGGGATTGAAAATGGCCTTGGCACTTTTGGCTGGGAATACCTCAGGCGGATGGCAGCCGCATACATCAGGAGGTACATTACGATATAGACTGCAGTAGTCAATGCAAAAAGCATCCAGAACGAACTGTTGACTCCGCCAGGAAGCAGGACGTAGACTGCCCCCCAAAAAGTTATCATGATTGCCTGCAGTATGAGCATGTTGGTAGGAATTCCATTTTCGTTTTTCTTCTGGAGAATTCTTGGAAGATTCCCTTCGCGCGCAGTCATGAATAAACCGCGAACAGGCCCAAGAATCCATGTGGACACCTGCCCCATTGCGCCAATAACTATAAGGAGTGCGAATATCCCTACGAGCCATGAGAGCCCCATGCTCTGGAAAATCACCTGAAAGGTCTGCATTATGCCTGCAAGAAGATTAAGGTTTCCAATCGGAACAATCATCGCAACTAATAGGGCGCCGATTACCCCGACCACGGTGGTTACAATTCCTACAATCAGTATGCCAAGCGGATAGTTTTTCTGCACATCCTTAATTTCGTTCGCGTGGGTTGCAGTCATTTCAATTCCAATGAAAACAAATACGAACGTAACCAGGAGAACGAGATTGGACATGGACGATAGGTCGGGAATAAGGTCTGCTATTGTCGGATTCAACGTAAGCTGGACTGGATTTCCTGAAAGAACGTACCATAATCCGCCCAGTATGAGAACGGCTGCCGGAATGAAAGTTCCAATCACTACTGAAATTGAGCTTATCTTGGAATAGGTTTTCATGCCTTTGAAGTTCAGGAGTGTAAAGCCCCACCAAATGACAACGATTATGAGAAACTCGAACAGCTTGTTGTCTGCAAGCGATGGGTCAAAAAGATAGGCAAGTGTTGCTGCGATAAAAGTAAGGATGCTGATGAAGCCGATGGTCATCTGGAACCATTGTAGCCAGACGGCAGTAAAGCCCCATTTTTGGCCGAATGCATTTTTGACCCAGGTATAAACCCCGCCTTCCTTGGGCCAGCCGGTTGCCAGTTCCGCAGAAACAAGGGACGCGGGAATAAGATATAGTATTACTGCAAGAAGGCAGAATGCAATTGACTGCCAGCCAACTACGCCCTGCGTAGGGAAAGTCCTGATGCTCATAAGAGCAGCAAAAGTCAGCAGGACAAAAGCAAGAAGACTAAGCTTAAACACATTTTTAGATGCCATAATCTTACCCCGCCGGAAGCCCAGTAGTATCTGGTTTCCGCCAATATTGGGACTAATACTAAGACTAGAACAAATAGTAACTATTTAAATTGTCGTTTTGCCTTTTAAAAGCATGGAAATCACCAAGACGCTTTATGTGAAAAACAGAACCGAATGGCGGAATTGGCTTTCCAAACACCAGGATGGAAAGGAAACGGAAATCTGGCTCGTTTATTATCGAAAATCATCGGGAAAGCCCAGAATTCCATATAATGATGCTGTTGAAGAGGCGTTGTGCTTTGGCTGGATAGACAGCATCGTAAAAAGGATTGACGATGAAAAATTTGCGCAGAGGTTCAGCCCCAGAAGGAAAACCAGCATACTGTCAAGAATGAACATAGAACGGGTCAAAAAATTAATTGAAGAAAAAAGAATGACAAAACGGGGGCTGGATGCCATAGCCCATAGGTTCGACCCGAATGAAAAGGACGACTTTAAGATTGCCAAGGACATTCTTGCTGAAATAAAAAAGGACAAACTGGCTTGGAAACACTTCCAACAGTTTCCGGAACGATACAAGCGGATAAGGATAAGCTATGTTGAAGAAATCCGAAATTATAGCAGGGAGCAGTTCAAACGGAGATTGCGGAACTTCATAAAAAATACTGCAAAAAACAAGAGATTCGGGATGGTTAGGGAATAAATGAAAATAACCAGAAACAATATCTATTCCGTTGGCTTTCCATCGTATTCTTCCGGCCTTGCCAATGCATCTGCCTTTGTGTGGCGGATAGTCTTGTCTATGTGCTCTGGCGGAGAATATATTGTGTAAAGCTTGAGCTTGGCAGTTTTCGAAGTGTTCGTTACATTATGGCTTGCACCTGCAGGGACAATGGCGCAGTCCCCATCCTTCACCCTGTGATTCACTCCGTCAATCAGGACAACTCCTTCACCGGTTTCGAACCTGAAGAACTGGTCGATATGCGAGTGTACTTCCTCTCCGATTTCTTCCCCGGGGTTAAGGCACATCAATACGAGCTGGCTATTTTTCCCGGTATAAAGCACGCGCCTGAAATCATTATTGTCTTTCGTCTGTTTTTCAAGATTTGCTGCATACCCTTTCTTTGCCATGAAAATCACCTGGGTTAGGATTGCGGACTAAGAATATAAATTTTGCCTTGGTGCGCTGGATGGGCAATAAAAACTTAATAAAATGGGTGTTTATAAATGTTAATAAATATAACAAAGTGATATGTCACACGCGCTTTTAGATTATTCGCGCATAACGGGAGGACGTTTTGGAAACGGAACCGTTGGCGCCAAAACAGCCCAACTTGATAAGTGGAAAGTGCATATGAAAGCAGGGTAAGAGCGCTGCCGTTTTCTTCTATTTCGATTGATGATTGCCATTCTGCCTATCACGATGGAGAATTTTCATTGGCCCCGGCCCAAAGAAAAATGTACGAGGATATTATTGCGGAATACCAGGGCAAGTTTGTTGCCATACGGTCTGATGAACGAACAGCACATGGCGTTGGCGCATATTCCACTAGGTTTAGGTACATTGATAGGAACAGGGAGAGCATTCAAGATGCAGTTAAAACATTGATAGGCATCCTTTCCAATCAATTCAACCCGATTGCAACTGCCTTACGGGAACGGGTCGGTTTTGAAGAAGGAATTGGAATACAGATAATGCCTCTGGCAGCCCATCCATTATTGGTGCCCTACCCGGATAGGACAATCCTCCTTCCCCAGGTTTCTCTTGCTGGAACAACCATGAAGGGGAAAGGTGAAATTATTTATTCTGTTGGGTGGGGGATTGGCGGGGGGGTAGAAAATGCGAGCCACAGCAGATATAGAAACGGAGGCGATTTGGGAGGTTTTGAAATGCCAAATGGCGAAGAAAAGATTTGTGTGGTTGAAATAGAAGGACGAGAAGGAGTATATCGCCATGTTAGCCCGATGGGTTTAGCGCATATCGATTACGTAAATATTGTTGAATCGGCGCAATTTTGGGAAAATTTAGATTTATACGATTCTTTGAGATATGCGCTTGGCTCAATGCTGGAAACAGCCAGGGATGCAGGCACTGACTTTTATTTTGAACTGCAGCTTACTGATAAAAAAGCAAAGGAATGGACAATAACGCAAATTGCAGAACACACTTGGCCCGTAATTGAAAAACCAGCAGGAAAGGAATTGTATGTAATTAATGGGACGGATGTAATTGGCAGCGCAGTTGTTCCATTTTCTAGGATTATAGAATCGCGCCCTGGCACCTTGGGATTCTGCGATAACCATGATGAACTCAAAACGCTTGCGCCGCAAAACCCCGGGGCATTACTTAGCCTTAGAACAAGCCATGTGACAAAAGAAGCATTCCAGTACTTTTCCAAATTGGCGGGGATAGTGCAGAATGGAACACATGCCACTGCATTTGGAAGCCATGTTGCCGGGCTTTACAGATTGGCTGGGATACCAGTTCTTGGAAAGCTTAGAGCAGTTGGAGAAAATAATAAAAATTCAGAAAATATGGTACTTTGGGCTGACGAAGTGAACCGAGTTGGGGGGTATAGTAGTTCAGGATTAAGATTTCTTTACTTTTGGCAAAAGATATCGATAATGCCAGCATAGGAACGCAAGCAAAACGTACATTGCTGAAGACGCCCAACCGAATTCCCCGGTTATCATGTTGCTTGCCTCAGTTTGAATGGTCAACGCAGGATAGATGGACTGTATAAAATAGTTCCAGAATCCGTGGAACAATACTGCGGGCCAAATGCTTCCCGATTTCAGCCTGAGCCATGCCAATACCACTCCGGCTCCGATTACTGAGGGCACAAACATTGCAAGCGAATACCATAGCGGGCCTACCCCATGATAGGTGCCGAATATTATGATTGGAAGATGCCATGCCATCCAAATGGTGCCGCTAAGCAATGCCAGTTTTGTGAATCCCATGAATTTTGACATTTCGGGCACAAGCAGGCCGCGCCACCCAATTTCTTCGCCCAAAACTGTGAAAAGGTTGAATGCCAGCATAATTGCAAAAGTCGGAAGGAACGAAAGTGAAAATATCTGCGCTGCCTTTTCAGCATTGAAATCTCCCAGAAATAGCCAAACCGACCCGAACATTGCCAGGCCTATTGCTATCGGGAGCAAAATGCCGACCAGTTGCCATTTGGTTTCCCCCCAGCCAAAACCGAATCCCTTGAAGTTTTTCTGGCAATAGAACCGGGTTAGGATTGCGGCAACTGCAGGGCACCACATGAGGGCAACGGTAAACAGTAGCAAATTGGAAGTGGAAGTTGCAATAAGATAATAAAAGATAGAGCTTAACCCGAATGCAAGAGCCAAAAACAAAACTACTTCCTTCCGGGCCAATTTTTTGAGGTCAACAGCCATGGAAAGAATGCTAGGAATATGCTTTTTAGGCTATCTTTTATGGCATGAGAACCCTAGAACATATCGAGCCTGAAATAATCCAAAAGTGAAACCCCGGATTTGCTCACTTTGAAATTAAGCTGCCAGCTTTCCACCCCGGAATTTGAAGCGGCCCTTGCTGCATGCTGGATTTTTCGGCTGCCCTTGTCTGGCTTCGGAGGCTGGAATGGAATTGCATCGTATGGAAAGCATAATAGGATTATTGCCCGCTTTCCTTTTTTCTTTTCATGCACCAGCGCCCCGAAATGCCTTATCAGGCGCTCGAAACTTGAAAATTTCTTTGGCTTGACCGCAATGTCTGGGCGGTTTTTGTTCGGAACGGCCATCACTATGGTTTTTGCCTCCAGATAGGTTGGATTCCCGATGGAATTAATTAGCAAGAAATCTATGCGCGATTTTCCGACGGTTACCTCCCGTTTTATTTCCGAAAGCCTGCCAACCATCCGCTCCAGCAGCCCTTGCCCGATAAAGAAATCAAGATAATCATTCATTCTTCCCTGGTTTATTCCAATCCAATTTTTCTTTTTAGCTCCGATTTTATCTAGCGAAATTGCCTCCACCGTATATTTTGTTTTCCGGTCCGTGTTGCTGGCTTTTGAAAGAAGGCAGGGAACATTATTGAAGCGGATCTCGCCTATCCTTCCGGTTGCAGGGCAATGGCAGCGATGAATGTTGCCTTCGATAGTAACAATCATAATGAAACGGTTTGGGCGGGATTGGATTATCCCTTCGACAAGATTGGAATGGAATGGAAATTTCATAACCCTGTTCTCCCAGTAAAACTTAAATAGAACACGGCTGATAAAGAAGCCATGGGCAAAAAAATAAACAAAAACGTTTTTGCATTGGGGATAGTAAGCTTTCTTACGGACGTGTCCAGTGAAATGATATTCCCCATACTTCCCCTTTTTTTAAGCACGGTATTGGGGGCGGGGAAGGAGGCCATCGGGCTTATTGAGGGAGTGGCAGACAGCATCTCAAGCCTTTTTGATATTTTTGTCGGCTATTTTTCAGACAGGAGCGGGAACAGGAAAAAATTCGTTATATTTGGTTATGGGCTTTCGGCCGTGCTGAAGGTCGGGCTTGTTTTCGCAACAATCTGGCAGCAGGTATTGGCGATAAGAGGGCTGGAACGGATTGGGAAAAGCATACGTACCAGCCCAAGGGATGCCATAATTGCCGAATCGAGCACTGAAAAAACAAGGGCGCAGGCATTCGGCTTGCACCGGGCAATGGACACCGCTGGCGCCGTAGTCGGGCCATTGATTGCCTATTTCGTATTGAAATGGTTCGGGGAAAATGGAGAAGGATACCGAACGGTATTTACCATAGCAACCATCCCTGCCGTACTGGCAGTAATTGCGATAATCCTATTGGTAAGGGAACCGAAAAAAACCGAAAGCGGGAGAAAAAAGCTGATTGCAAAGCCAAAATTTTGGGAATCGCTTAAGATGCTGGATGGAAAATACAAAAAATTCCTGGCAATATCCTGCTTCTTTTCTCTGGCCTATTTCAGCTATGCACTTTTGATTTTGCGGGCAGGGGACCTAGGCATAGGGCCCGAGTATATCGTACTTATTTATGCCCTGTACAATGTGGTTTACGCACTAATTTCAGTCCCCATTGGCAAGCTGGCAGACAGCGTTGGAAAAAGGAAAATAATTGGAATTTCATTCGTATTTTACGCGCTGATTTGCATCGGGTTCATATTTGCAAGCCAGTTCTGGCACGTCCTGGCCCTTTTCGTATTGTATGCGGTTTTTGTTGCCGCAGACGAATCGGTAAACAAGGCGTACATATCGGACATGACAGAACGCAAGATACGGGGGATAGCACTTGGGGCATATAACAGCGCAGTCGGAGCAGCCTATCTTCCGGCAAGCATAATATTCGGCGTATTGTGGACTGGATTTGGCGCCCCGGTGGCATTTGGAGCGGCTGCAATTGTAGCAATTATTGCAGGAGTAATGATACTGGCTTGGAATAGCCAATCTTCATTTCAAAACCCGAAGCCTGCGTAAAGAATAAAAACAGCAACTGGGAAAAACACTTGTGGTTAAATGAACGACAAACATTATTTGTATGACAGGATAAAACTAGTTTGGATGATGCCTGCAATACTGGCAGTAATAATACTATGGAGCATAATTTTTTTGGGAACCTATTTTTATGACAGCTTATTCAGGACGGATGCAAATACTGTTCCCTATGGGATTGCCATGACAATAGTCATTCTTTTGGCAGATTATGTGTTTGTCGAGCTGAAATACATGAATTATTATTATGAATTCAAAGACCAGGGGCTTAGGATATCCCATGGGATACTGGAAAAGAGAATAGACGAAATACCTTATAGCAAAATCCAGCACGTAAGGGCAGAGAGGACAATATTCGAAAACTTGCTTGGATTGGTCCATATACACGTTGAAATGGCAGGCGTTTCCCATTCTGAAAGCCAGCCGTCAATCCCGGGGGTCCCAATCGAAGCTTACGAGGAAATGATAGAATTCATAAAAAGCAGGGGAAGCATAGACACTAACAATCCTGAAACCTATAGCGTATACTGCCCGCCTACAAAATCCCAGGAAGAGCTCCTGCGCCTAGTTCTGGAAGAGCTGAAAATCATGAATAGGAAACTTTCTGAAATGGGCAAGGCAAAACACGAAACAAAACAGGAGAAAAAGCCGTTGAAAATGGAGGATACGTTAAGTGAAGAGAATATAAGGACGCATTTGTAGGTTTACGAAACTACTCAAGCGCATTTATTGCAATTTAGAATCCCAAAACTTCATTTACGAATATAAATACTATTCGTCCGGGGCTTGCTTCCCTATTTACTATTAGCAGCTTGTTTACCGAACTTCCGATTCCGTAAGCTTTTTTTGCACGTTCGTTTTCAAGAGGAAGCGAGTGCTGGTATACCCTCTCCATCCCTTCTTCAAGGTTTTTTACTATTTTATGGGTTCCAACAACCCAGATTACTTTCCCGGCGCCATAGGAATAGGCCGGCAGCTGGCTTCCGGATGCGGACGCGGTTATGGCCTGCCCGTTTTCGGTTATTGCATGCACGCTTCCAACAGCAAACTCGTGTGCAGCACCAAGCCTGCGCATTTCCATCCCCTGCTTGCTTTTGTCCATTGAAGAGAATTTGTTGCGCACAGAATTGAACTTGCCAGGTTCGTTGAGCTCTTTTGAAAGCCCTAGCTGGTCTAAGGTTGTAGATGACATGGTCATTACTTCGGCTCCCGCTGGAATTAATTCCAGTACTTTTTTTCTTGCGTCCCCCCTATCCTTAACGAAATAGGAATCAATCCCATTTGCCCTAAGTGCGGACATGACTTTATTCACGCGGTTTTCATCGGCCAACTGTTCCCATTTGTCCATTTTATCACCTCAATTGGATTGTACCTTACGGCTTAAGCGTCCCAATTTGGTAATCGGGAAGCAGCGAGCTTGCGTAATCAGAATGCGGCTCGCCCTTGTTGCCCTTGCTATAGAATGCCAAGGTTGCGTCTTTGCCACAATACGGCAGGTATGCGCTCCCGCCAGGATGGCTTGAAAAATCGCTTAGATCAAGAACTTTCCCGTTTATAACCATCCAACAGTTTCCTGCCTGGTCATGCTTTGCTATTTCATCCATTGCAAATATAGTATTTTTAGTGGCTGGGATTGGAACCGCAGCTTCTCCAGACGGGCTGGCAGCATTTAGGTTGGCCTGGGTATTTCCGATGCACCCTGCCAATATGAATCCGAACAGGGCCAACGCTAAGAAAAATGTTTTTTTCATGAACGGGTTATGGCGTTACTGATTAATAAATTTTTGTTTGAAGAGTGAAAAACAGTAAGAATTAAGTATATCCTATCCGAGCGTTAACTGGGATTATTATGGGAGCCATTGAAGACGCAGTAGGAAATATTTTCAACAGGACAAAGGATACCCTGTCCTATAAGGCAGGGGATGTAGCCGCGAGCACGGTCATAGGCGGAGTAAGCAAGGGCGTGGGCAAGATAACTGGTGCCAAGGAAACCGTGAAAAAACTAGTAAAATGCCCGAAATGCGGGGCAAAACTGGAACCGGATGCAAAATTCTGCCCGGAATGCGGCTACAAGCTGATTGTAGTTTGTGCAAAATGCAACGTTGAATATCCGGTTGGAACAAAATTCTGCAAGCAATGCGGAGAAGCATTAAAGTAGGGTCCCGGTGCTTTGCATGGGATTTAATTTTGATATTGAAACAGGACGCATTGACCTGACCGCCATAGGTTCTAATGGATACATAGTGAGGAAAAATAGTAAAATCCCCATTCCTTCGGCTGAAATTGAAAACAAGCTGATGGAAGAATTCCAAAAAACCAAAGACCCGAAAAAGCTTGAAAAATTCAAGGAAGACCGCCCGAAATTGATGGATGGAGACGCCGTAGTTTGCGGGAAAGACACATCCGTATCAATTTACAATAGCTATAACAGGGGAAAGGACAAGCCCGTTGATGATTATAAATTCAGGGCTTCAAAGCGCATTGACCTGACCCCCGGCAGCGAAGTGAAAGTTAGCGGCATTGAACGGTGGGACAAGACGGATGCAAAAACAAAGGAACGGCATCACGGCGAACTGATAACGGATATAGAACTGAAAAAAGGCTTTTTTTCCGTGGCCTATTCCCATACGGAAGATGCGCTCGTAACCCCTGTAGCATCAATAAAGTTCCTTTTTGACGGCTCAGGATATTTTGATGTGTACGAAGATGCGGTCTACAGCGCCCCCATTGCTTCAACTTCCATTGGCGCGGGCGGAACGGAATACACAAATCGGCTGACCAAAAAATCGTTCGTTGCAAAATCCAGCACATTTGAGGAGATAATAATAACTCGGGATGGGATTTACAGGAGAGGATTAACGCAAATGGACGATATTTTCATTAATCCAATACAGCTGTCCATATTCTTTCAAAACAACATGCGCAAAATGATCCCAACCGGCGCAATTGATGCAAAGGCAATGGCTGAACAATATAAAAACATGCCAAAAACCATGGAGCAGGCGCTTGGGGGGCTCGAAATGATGAAAAATATGTCGCCTGCAGATTTGGAGCGCATGATGGCGATGGGCGGGCAGAAAATTACTCCTGAAATGGCCGAAAAGATTAAGGAACTTCCAGAAATGCTCAAGATGATGGAAATGCGGGGCACCACGAAAGAGATGACAAAGGCAATGGCCATGGGCAAGGGAATGATGGAAGGATTTGGAAGCGAAGGTGCGGAACGGCTTGCAAAGGCGCAGATAAAGGGGCTTGAAATGATGAAGAAACAGGCAGCGCAACCGATGCAGGCCACCACTGCCGATGGCAAGTCCATAGATGTTGAATCATTTTTCAACTCGCCAAGAAAATACAAGCCGCTGACAAAAGAATCGGGAGCGGTAAAGGTCGCCTAGTGATTTCTGATGGCTGGAAAAAAACCTAAAACTGAAAAGAATTCCGTTGGCACCGGCAAGGAAAGCGATGAAGAATTCATGAAGCGAATCATGGGGATGCGGGAAAGCGCAACAAAAAAAGTTTCGGAAGAAATAGAATCGTATTCAAAAACGGCAGAAGTTGAAGAAGTGAAAGAGACTGGGAAGCGGGCAGCAAAACAATTGGAAGAAATCGAGAAATGCGAAGAGATTGTTGAGGAATTTAAGGCCGATCCGCCAATTGCAATTTCAAAGACGATTAACGGGATATCTACTTCCTATGAATATGACCCGAAATACAAAACAAAAATAGAATTCCTGAAAAAGCATTATTTTGGATTTTTGTCCGCAACAAAAAGGATATCCATTACTGCGCCAACTTTCAAGGCAATCGGCAGGGCGTACGTAAGGCGTGGCGGCCAACGGATACTTCTTCCGGAAAGTTCAATCCCGCCCGTAGACAGCATGGGAATGGGAAGCCGGCTCCTAAACCCTAATGATACAGTTTTTGTATTGGAAAACGGAGACGCAATAGAAACTGAAAACGGATCCTATGTTACCATTAATGATTCCCGTGCAACTATTACTGAATCGGGTTCAACGAAGGACAAGTATAACTGCGAGATATTTGTCTATCCTAATTCGGAAGTAAAATTGGACTTGATAAAAAAGGAATCGCATCCCGAACCTGCGTTCATGGTCCCTTCGCAAGTGCCAAATGCAATAAAACGAAATTCTTCGAATACGGTTATAGACTACAATTTTGCTGCGGTTTCATTGGTTAGGGGAATTTTTCATGTTGGAATCCTAGATGAAAATAAAGAGGTAAACCATTTTTTAAAAATGCCGTCAGGATACCCGGAAATAGAGTTTTTGCATTCTTCGCGGATGGTAGAAAACATACAGGACAAAATAATGGCAAAAATGCCGGCAAATGTGCTTGCCATGTATAAGAACAGGCTGCCGCCCAAGTCCAAAAAAGTTTGTGATGAAATTTCTGCGTTCATTGAACTTTGCCAGAATAATTCCATAGTCATTTTCGGGACTGCAAATTCGGTCAGGAATAGGGGCAGCGGAAAGGTTGCAAGCCCCAATGTGCCTAAAGCTGTGCCCGGAGATTACATAATAACTGGAAAAATTACCGTAGTGAATGACAGAATTTACTCCGATGCTTCCGGCTCGATAGACCCGCGAGCAAGGGCGATAATGAAAAATAAATTAGCCATAGGGCGATACAGTGCGTTGCTGGCTCAAAAAAAGGAATACGAACAAAAGCTCAAGGAAATAAAAGAAAAGAAATCCAAGCCAGCAGCTCCAGAATCCCCGGCATCGAAGAAAGAAAAGGAAGAACGTAAAGCTGAACTTTTGAAACAGCATGAATATTACAAACAGGTTGAAGACAAGGACATGGCTGCAGCCGTCCAAATGCAGCTTGATGAGATAGAACCGCCGAAAGAAACCGAAGCGGCAAGGAGAGAAAAGGAAAAAATGAAAATTGAACTTTTAAAGAACCAACAACAGGCTAAACAAGCCGGGAATACGGTGATGATTGATACTATTCAAATGCAGCTCGACACATTGGACCAGAAAGAGGGTGCAACAGAGGAGTACATGGAAAAAATGCTTGCTTGGTGCGATAAAGAGATTGCCAAATTAAAGCCGGACTTAAATTCGAATTTTCCTGGGTATAGCTCAGTAAGTGCAGAGAATTTGATTTAATTTTCAATAATAATTACCTGAAACATTAATTTTGTATTCCTGCATTGCTGATGTTTGCAGTGCCGTAATACCAATCATCAGGATTCAACCAGTTTGCATCCTGAGTTTTTGCAAAATACACTTCTATTATTCCTTCCTGCTCCAATTTCTGCAGTTCAGGATATTCATAAACGTAAAAAATCCTGTTTTGCCTAGCGCCTTGGACAAAGCACCAGACTTTGACTGATTTTCCTGTTCCCTGTTTTATGAGCCTGGCCATGTCTGCGTAGCGCTGGGAATATTCGCCCCAAATCGCGTCTGCCTGGCTGAAAGAAATGTTATAGGGGTCAGCGTATTTGACTCCATATATGGTTACGCTTCCATTCACATTGGAAGAGCGCGCATACCAGACTTCCCGTGCATTCATCATCACATATTCTGGGTATTGCAATGAAGATTGCACGCCTTCATCCCATATCGCCCTTTGTGTTTCGTTAGGCGGATAGGAATAGCCGTTTATATCGTCGAGCAATCGCACCAGGCTGCCATGGTTCCCTTTCCCTGACCAAAAGCCCATGCTAACCTGCGTTCCACTTTGGTTCAGGAGAGGCTCGGAAGCAAAAGCTTCAACGAAAAGCCGCATGGTAAAGTTTTCGGATGAAAGTTCTGCAAGCTTTGCATTTGGATCTGAAAAAATAATTGAAGTAGAATCCAGATTGCAAGTTGGCGATGAGCCATGGATGCCCGAAAACAGGTAGATGCCGGCAGCTAGCAAAAAGACTGCCAAACAGATTAGCGCAAGCCCAGTGTATATTTTTTCCAACCGTTTTTCCTTGTTTTTCATTTTATCCTGCCCGCATAACAGTAATGACATACTGGGAAAACGCTTTTAATGCCGAAAGCCAAGCACAGCAATGTTTAAGTATGTTGCCGCCGAGCGTTTAACGGGATATATATGGCAAAAAAAGTTTCCCTTGATGGATTTAGTAAACTAAGCGGCTGGTTCCTGGCATTAGGTATCCTGTTTGTGATTTTTGGATTTACCCTTATGCTCTCGCCAGTCATGGGAACAATAACGGTTGACCTATTGTTCGGAGTATTGCTGCTTGTGCTTGGTGTCTCTGAAATAGTATTTGCTTCATGGCGCGCAAGTGGACCGGATTCCTGTTCGTATTATTGAGCGGCATCCTGTCATTGATAATCGCAGCAGTGCTTATCTTCAACCCGCTAAAGGGTGCGATTGCGCTTACCCTGTTGCTGGGCGCATTCCTCTTCGTGCAGGGCTTGATAAAGTGCGCACGCTCGATGAAGCTGAAGCCAAATTACCATTGGGAATGGCTGCTTTTCGACGGATTGCTTTCCATATTATTGGGCATATTGATTATGGGGGCATGGCCAAGCGACTCAGTCTGGGTGCTCGGGCTGCTGTTCGGAATTGACTTGCTATTCGGCGGGCTTTCAATGATAATGATCTCGCAGATGGTAAAGAAGTAGAGTCTTCCTTTTCTTTTTAATTTTTTTATTTATTTTTCTTGATTTTTCCTTTATTTTCTATAAGCCACGGCACAAATAGGAATAGTTTTAAGCATAATCTATACTTAATTATAACATGACTCTCCGGGTTTACTGGTCTCCAACACCAGCAAACAGAAAAATAGTTGAAAAGCTTTCTAAAATGCCCCCGCTCAGCAGATGCGGATTTGAACGGCTTAGCGATGACGAAGGAACCAGAATGGGCGAACTGGAACGGGTAAAAGGAAAGGCAGTATTCCTATGGGGCAGTGGAATGGACCATGGTGAAAGCTACCATTTTACAAAAGGCACGGGAATACTAGTCAAAGGAAATTACGATGCCCATGAAGATGATAGATGGCCATCGCATCCCTGTGATTCCCATATGGCAAGAACTAGGATGGATGGGGTAAAAATAATTGTCATTAAGAAAAGAGGCTCTGCAACTGCAAGAGAGCAATTCCTGACAGAGGTTGAAACGGAATGCAAGCCGCTGGGGGAAAATCAAATGGCAGCCACGTTTGATATTGACGGCTTGCCAAGAACTCCGGTGGATGGGTGCCTGGTTTCATATGATGGTTATCATCTTTGGAAATGGACAGATTCAATAAAGAGCTTAGGAAACAGGATATATAGATTGGATGCGGGCGGAGTAGTAAGGAATATTCCGGATTTTGATTTTGTGCATACAGGCGAATTGCCAGAATATGGAGAGGTTGTGAAGTTTGCCTATCTTTATAGAGGAAAAGCACATGATCCGCTTCCGCAACAAACAATCAACCAAATTGCTTCCTATGCAACTAACATATATGCGGAACTTATTGGAACATTTGAGAGATTTTGCCAGTAATCTTCCGGCTTAGAAAACTTATTATATATCACCTGAAAAGCTGAATCATGGTTGCCAACAAGAATGCTGCTGATTTTAAGGGAATTTCAATCCAGGAGACCATGAAGGAGCTGGAAACAAGCGAGAAAGGACTGAATGAAACCGAAGTGCAAAACCGAATCAAGGAATTTGGATTCAACGAAATAATACCAAAGGAAAAGAGCAAGCTGGAGGATTTCCTATCTAGGTTTTGGGGGCCTATTCCATGGCTTCTTGAAATTGCAGCTTTGCTCTCATGCATGGTCGGGGAAGTATTTGACGGCCTGCTTATTTTCATCCTATTGCTTATGAATACCGTAATCGGGTTTGTTGAAGAGCAAAAATCCCACAAGGCACTCGAACTTTTGAAAAAGAAGATGAAGATAAAGGCGCAGGTTTTGCGGGACGGGAAATGGGTTACTAAAGAGTCGCGGGATTTGGTTCCGGGAGACGTTATTCTTGTAGGGCTAGGCGACCTTGTCCCTGCGGACGTAAAAATAATCAGCGGGAATGTTTCCGCAGATCAATCTGCATTGAGCGGGGAATCGCTTCCAGTAAACCTGAAAGAAGGCGACCTGACCTATAACGGCGCAATAATAAAACGCGGGGAAGCAAGGTGCGTTGTAGTAGGAACTGGGAAAAACACTTATTTTGGAAAAACAGTTGAGCTAGTAAACATTGCAAAGCCGAAATCCAGGCAGCAGGCAGTAATGCTCGACATCTGCAAATACATGATATACCTTGGCGCGATAGTCTACATAATAGTCTTATGGCACGGCATAAACATACACGCGGGAATGCTGACTCTAATGACGTTTGCAGTCCTTTTCATAGGCGGCGGAGTGCCAGCAGCCCTGCCAGTCATGTTTACCGTATCCCAGGCGACTGGCGCGGGAGAGCTGGCTGAAAAAGGGATACTGGTCACCAGGCTGGACTCGATAGAAAACGCAGCTTCCGTAGAGGTATTGTGCTTAGACAAGACAGGAACGATAACCAAAAATGAACTGGAAGTGAGTGAAATAATTCCATTTGGAAAATTCAGGAATGAAGATGTTGCGCTTTATGCAGGACTAGCTTCTTCAGAAGGAAGCAAGGATGCGATAGATGCGACTGTGCTCGGGCACGCAAAGAATGTAATTGGCGACAGGCTAAAGCAATACAAGCAAGTTTCATTCGTTCCGTTCGAGCCTGCAACAAAAAGGACAGAAGCAATTATTGAACTGAAGGGAAAGAAAATCAAAGTAATGAAAGGGGCGCCGCAGGTCCTTATTGCTCTTTGCAAAAAAACAGACAAGAAAACGATTGCACAGGCAAACAAGCAGATAGATGGCCTTTCGCTTAAAGGGTGCAGGGCGCTTGCAGTTGCAAAATCAATCGATGCGAAAATGAATGAATTTGAACTTGTTGGGATTCTGGCACTGGCAGACCCGATAAGGCCGGATACTTCAGCAATGATAAACGACATGAGAAACGCGGGTATCCGTCCGATGATGATAACTGGGGACAATATCGCAGTTGCAAAGGAAATTGCAAAACAAGCAAATATAGGAAACGCAATTGCAAGGATAAGCGAGCTCAAGGCAATGGGCGAAGAAAGGATGAAGGAAGCGATAGAAAAATTGAATGGCATTGCGGAAATTTACCCTGAAGACAAATTTTCTATAGTGAAATTATGGCAGTCCCGAGGAATGATGGTTGGGATGACAGGCGATGGAGTAAATGATGCTCCGGCATTGAAGCAAGCGGAAATGGGAGTTGCAGTCAGCAATTCTACCGATGTCGCAAAAGCGGCCGCAAGCATTGTGCTTACCGAACCCGGGACAAGGCTGATAATAGATGCAGTGAAAACAAGCAGGCAGATTTACCAGAGGATGCTAACTTGGGCAATAAACAAAATAACTAAATCAATCCAGTTCTTAGGTATAACGACCATAGGGTTCTTCTGGTTTGAAAGCATAGTAATTTCGATAACCGGCCTGATGCTCATAGTGTTCGTGAATGATTTCCTTACGCTTGCGCTTGCAAAGGATAACGCAACATCGACTTCCAACCCTAACAAGTGGAATGTGAAGAACCTTTCCATCGCATCCGGCTTCCTTGGCGTGCTATTCGTGCTTGAAGGAGTTGTGCTCATGTGGATTGGAAGGGATTATTTCCACCTTACGCTGGAGGGAATCCAAACCTTAATTCTTTTGCTATTCGCATATACGACGATGTTCAGGATACTAATAGTACGGGAAAGGGGCCACTGCTGGGATTCAATGCCAAGCAAGACAGTGATTTTGACCACTGTAATTACGGTGGTTTTCTTCACATGGATTTCTATAGATGGGGTGTTATTGAAAGGGCTGCCAGCGAACATGGTGCTGTTTGCGCTTGGATTCTGCGCTGTTGCAACGTTCCTGATAGACATTCCGAAATATTATGTTTTCAGGAGATTGGGGCTGTAGAAACTGAAGGTGCGCATCAGCGATTTGCTGGAACCCAGTTCTTCCTGAATTTATATATCGCCAGCGGCAGCCCTCCAATCAGCAAAATTGAAACGAAGAGAACGGCTTCATAGGCAAAAACCATTTCCTTCGGGAGCCCGGCTGGCGGGAAAAATCCCACAATGAAGCCTGCAAGGGTTGAAACAAACCCGACCCCGGCCACAAGCCAAACACCTAGCTTGCCACCGGGAATTGAAAACGCCCGCTTGGCATTTGGCTGGGAGTAGCGCAGTTTTATCGCTGCTGCAAAAAGAAGCAAATACATGATGAGGTAAAGGTGGGTATAAAGGTCGGTAAGGAACCAGTAGAAGAGCTCGGTTGACCTGAAGACAAGGAATAGGAGGGCAACCAACGTAACTGCAATTCCCTGGACAAAAAGGATATTTGACTGCACCCCATTCTCATTCTGGTAGCTGAAAAACTTCGGAAGATTCCCGTTTTTTGCTGCAATCAACAGCCCCTTGCTCGGGCCGGAAATCCATGAAACAACCTGCCCGACAAGCCCAAGGCAAATCATTGATGCGATTACTGGAACAAGCCCAGTCCTGCTAAACGCAGAGAGAAACCCTTTTGCGGCCTCCATCAATCCAGTCATCAGGTTAAGCTGGGAAGAAGGGACAAGAATTGCAATTGAAAGCGTGCCAAGCGAAAAGAATACAAATGCCAAAATCGCGGAGATAAATATTGCTTTCGGATAATCCTTTGCCGGATTCCTAAGGTTCATTGCACGCACGGCATGTACTTCCATGCCTGAATAGGAAGAAAAGACACCGATTGCAAATGCAATGCTGCCAATGCCAGTAAACGTTGGGATTATGGCGGACAGGTCCAAACTGGCATAGGACGGCTGGCCAAGCCTAAGCCAGTCAAGGGCAAAGAAGATGACTAAGAATGCTGGGAGCATTACCCCGACAACAGTGAGGACGGATGTCAAATTCTTGGCAAGTTCAAAGCCCCGCAGGTTCACAACTGTCGCAATCCAATAGACCGAAATTATTACGGTCGGAATAAACCACGGGCTGCTGGTAATAGACGGGCTTACGAATATGAATGAAAAGGTTGCTGCAAAAAATGAAAGCGCAATGGGATACCATAGTATGTTTGGCGCCCATTGGAGCCACACAGTAAGGAAGCCGAATTTTTCCCCGAACGCTTCCTTTGCCCACCCATATACCCCGCCGCTTTTAGGCCAGCCGGTGGCAAGCTCTGCGCAAACCAAAGAGATAGGGATAAGAAAACAAACGGCTGCGATGGCGTAGAAGAATATGGATGAAATCCCGTAGCTTGCAAGCAGCGGGAGCCCCCTAAGACCAACGACTACTGAAAAATTGAGCAGGACAAGCGAAAGAACGCCCAGTTCCTTGATTTTTTTTGGGACCATAGTTTTCTTTCCAGAAGTTAAGCTTATATGTTTAATCGGTCCAGTAGGAATATGGCCGTTCCAAAAAATAATGATGCAGAAAACGGGAAGGAAAAAAAAACCCGCACCATACTCGCAGGAGTTTTAGTATTGGCAATGCTTTACCTTGTTTTAACCGCATTGTTTGGCTATTTCAACGCATTTTTTGTCGCCATATTCTCCTATATCTTCCTTAAGCCAGTCTATTCATTTATCCGAAAGCATGGGCTCGGAAAAACTTCTTCGGCCCTGCTTTCAATGACAATGGGAATACTCGTAGTTGGAATACCGGCAATTATTTTTTTCCAAATACTTATTTCTGAAACTTCAAGCCTGATAAGCCCGGCTTCTGAACAATATTACATGACAATAATAAATCAAAACCTGGCCACACTAAAAAATACATTCCCGGGAATTGAAATAAGCGATGCGCTTAAAAATGGAATAACCAGCCTTGCATTCCAGGCGGTTGGCGGGTTTAAAGACCTAATTCTCACTTCTATTCAAAGCATCGGGGAGCTCGCCCTTCAAAGCTTGGTGGCGATATTTGTCATATATTACCTTCTTGTAAACGAGGATAACGTTGGCAAGCTTGGAAGAAAACTTATTCCGTTCAACCAGAAGAATACGGATAAATTGATAGACGAATCCAACCGGGTGACCTATTCCGTCCTTATGTCCATGGGAGTGATGGGAGTCGTCCAAGCATTGCCTCTTACGCTCGTTTTCATGTATTTTGGGGTTCCGGGGGCAGTATTCTGGGGATTCATGGCATTAATCCTTACATTCATCCCGTTTGTCGGGATTCCAGTCGTATGGATTCCTATTGCGCTCGGAGAATGGCTGGGGCACAATGAATCGGCAGCAATAGGAATAGCCATAATGGGAATAATCTTGGCAGTGGTGGAAAACTGGAGGCCGATAATGCAAAAGTACCTGGGCCAGGTCCATCCACTGGTAGCACTTCTTGGGGTTGTAATTGGAATAGCAAAATTTGGGATTTTAGGCGTGCTCATAGGCCCGCTTCTCCTAAGCTATACCTTGCTTGCGGTTGGCATGTTCAAGGAAGAATACCTATAGCAAACACAGTTTGGAGAAGATTGGGCACTCGCCATTGCAACGGATATATTTTATAATACAAAGCAGTAATGGAAGCATGCGCATAAAATCCAAAAAATCTGCATTTGGGACAATTATTTTTGCATTACTATTCATGCTATTTTTATCTGCAGGATGCTGCGCATACATAAATGACATTGTTACTCCTACAAACAAAACTACAACTGGCGGAAATGGCAATGGAATTACCGAGGCAAACCGGCCGCCAGTAGTAAATCTGACATTGAATTTTACAAGCGGACCTGCGCCATTCTCGTCCCATTATACTTACCGATGCTATGACCCGGATGAGAATCTTGCATTCTGCGAACTCATGCTGGACGGGGAGGTTTACGCCAAAGGAAATAATCAAAGCGCCATATTTCCGGATGGATACAAATATCCTGATTTTTACTGGGCTGCAATGGAACAGCTTGGCAACCATACGCTTACCATATATGCCATGGACAGCGAAGGAATGAATGCATCGAAAGAAGTTGAATTCGTGGTGCTGTCTGGCGAATTCCTTGACCAGCCGGGATGGTATAACTGCAATGAAAAATCAGCCTATCCCCCATGCGATTATATGTATTATGGATATTGCGATAAAATAGTTCCGCGGGATGTCGTAGTCAGGGAAGCGGCTGCCGACGCAGTTTCAAAACATCCGGGCGCGTTTTCAATCAACCAGCTTCTTGATATTTATGATTGGATGCATACGAACGTATTCTACCATAATGTTCCGATAGACATGTGGCCGCCCTACCCGCCGAGCGAAACATTGACAACCAAATCCGGGGACTGCAAAAATCAGGCGGTAGTCATCGCATCCATGGTTGAAGCAATTGGAGGCTCTGCCCGCGTCCTCTACATACCCGAGTGCAGGCATGCATTTGCCGAAGTATACCTGGGCAATAACCAGGATGTTGATGAACTCAACAATGCAATTTGGGCGCACTATCCGCAAGCCAAGGGAAAGAGCACAAATTGGCATTATTCCAAGAACGAAAATAATGAGACGGAAAACTGGTTCATTTTCGATACGGCCGGCGGTTGGTTCCCAGGCAATACCATCCCGGAATGCCTAAATGCATCAAGAGTATATGTACTGATGGACTGCTTCCGCGACCCGACAGAACTTAACGCCCCGGAAATACAAGGAACGGAATATGGGCCGTACATAAGGCAAAACGACACGCAGATAATACAGCCTGGCTGGAGCTATAATTACTGGACAACCCCGTGGATTAGCAGCAACCCGGAATACGAATGGTGCCACTATAAGTTGAATATAAAATCACTTTCCACCAAGCCCATGGATTGGTATTTGACCAATAAGGCAGGGTATGACGCGCATCAGAACTACCAGGGTTTCAACTATTATTACGGGGAAGAACAGGTCCAGAAAACAGACTATGAATTTGACTGGGACAACGCAAATCAGTTTTATGTAATTATTGTAAATAATAACGCGGATTCTGCCATAACCGTAAGGACGGAAATAACGGAAACCTGCCACAAGGGATAACAGACATTGTGCGTTTATTTTGTTTCCTTTATCAAAAATTCCATGCACTCTTCCAGCTTTCCTCTTTTTGAGTTCCATTTCCTCACAATATTCCGATAGGATTCGAGCTGGCTCGCGTATTCTTTTTGGTCGAGATGCGAACCGAATGCCCCAAACATTAATTTCGAAATCGGATGACAAAATGCCCGCGAAACTACTTTTCCGTCCGGTCCCATCGGATATTTCCTGCACCCGTAGGGCTCGAAATCGTGGATTTTACAAAGATTATCCTTTCCAAGGAAGCAGCAGGTATGGGAACGCAAAGCAAGAATATGCTCGTGCATTATGCCCCTTGAAGCGCCAGTGCCTTTTCCACCCGGCCCATAGCATTCCAAAACAGTTGAATTATCCTGGTTAAGAAGCCGGGCTGGGACGATAGTTGCAAATTCCTCCGGCGTTTTCCCGGTCTTGCTTGCTATCCGAACCACGTCAAAAGAAGTGACAGTTATGGTGCAATCCTTGCAGCAATTGGCATTGCAAAACGAGCATGGATTGAAAGATGACATGAAATAAGCACCTACAGCCTACAAGCTACTTGCCACTACCCAATAGATACTACCTACCGCCCATGGCCTACTCGCGAGCCAGTTTCCATTATATTAAATATGCAAAGCTCAAACCTTCCAGTCCGTTCAAGCTCTTCTAGAATCCCTTCAACAAGCATTTTCTTTATTTTCAAGTATTTCTCCCGCCCTATTTCAACATTGCAAACCGCATATCGGAGGGATTTTGCATTGAAGCAAAATAATGAATCCTGGAGCCCTTCGCAATTATGGCAGAACATCGAATCCGAGCATTTTTTGCACGCATCCATTTCAAAGCAGCGAACCATTTCGGTTGAGAAGTAGCAGTTGATTGAAAAGCTGCCGTTCATATTCCTGAAACAGCCGAATGTTCGCTCGTTAAACGAACTCCAGATATTGTGCGCACAAAACTTGGAATGGAAACAGAACGCTATGCGATAGGAGTTTTGGACATTGAGATAGAAGTTTGATTCGACAACATTGTGGTTTGTCCCTTCCCGAAGTTCGCAGACAACCTTACCCAATTGGCCGAACTCCCTGGAAAGCGAAGCAAAACTCGGATCGGAAATATCCAATTTCTTATCCGGACGTTCGAAATCAAGGCCAGCCATCATTTCTTCCGGAAAATAGCGGTAGATGGATATGTCCGGCATTATCACGTTCCCATTGGCAGTGGCAAACATCTTGCATTTTGGCAGGTTTTCTCTCAGCCATGCCTCGTATTTTGAAAGCGGGGACAGCGGCTTGCCGAAAAGCATTTTTGTAACCTGCTGAAACGCCATTTCCGCTTCCTGAGAGCCTGCACCCATCAGCTTCCACCCTGCAATAGGTCAAGCAAAGATGGCAGCCGTTTTTTAGATTCAAGCTCCCCGGCCATCTGCTCAATCAATCCTTCCTTTAGTTTCAAGTACTGGCTTTTCTCAAGTTGGTTGTTCCCGACCATATTGCTTTTTGAGCGCTGGTCAAAGCAAAAAAGCATTTCATGAGAGCTCTTGCAGTTGTTTGAGTAGTAGCAATCAGATGAGAAAAAAACAATGTCAGTCTCAAAGCAGCGCTGGGAATTGTTATTTTCACATACGTTAATGCAAAACCCGCTTTCCCCAAGGCAGGAAGAGCCGAACATATACTTGCTGTCCCGCAACAGGCTGGAGTACGCAACGTATTCGCAACGCAGGATTTCTGATGATGAATAGACTACCGAAGAATCGGCAATATTCTCGCTTTTTTCTACGAATTCTGATTTCCCGATAACCTTGTTGCCGGAATAATAGCATATTTCCCGCGCCGCATTGGCAAGCGAATCTATGTCCTTTATATCGTCGGCATTGATTGGCTTGGATTTGACAGCATCCGCTGATTTTCCAAACGCTTCCGGATAATCTACAAACCTTGCTCCTTTGCTATATGGCGCAGTATAATGGATGTCTTTGCCAGAAACGGATTTTGCAACGCTTACTTTTTCATTATACGTCCTAAGATAGTTTTCAAATTCCTGAAGCTCGCCAAGCTCGCGCTTGAAAAGCACCTTGCATACGGATTTGAACGCTTCGTTAATATTCATCAATAATACCAGAAAGGACAGGTTTACGGTTTTGCTGCACAAGTTCCGCCAGCGCATTTATCATTTTTGCAGGTTTCAAGCCTCTCCTCAACCTTTTTCCAGTTTATAGCCTTGAAAAACGCATTTATATAATCCGCCCGCTTCAGCCCGTAATCCAGCATGAACGCATGCTCGAAAACATCCATAACTAGCAGCACCCTAGTTCCGACCAAATTGCCAACATCATGCTCGTTTATCCATACGTTGAACAGCCTGTCTCCGCATTTATCGTAGCATAAGACTGCCCATCCAATCCCGCGCATTGCGCCAGTTGCCCGGAAATCCTTTTCCCAGTTCTCAAAGGAGCCGAATTCCAAGGATATTTTTTTCATGAGCTCACCATCGCCAGCTAACAGTGTTCCGCCCTTAGCCATGTTCTTGAAGTACATCCTGTGGAGCTTCATTCCGTTGAATTCCCAGCCGAATCTTCTCTTTAGCTCTGCATATTCAGGGGTTGCTGTTTTACTTTCCTTAACCATTGCCAATAGCAAGTCGGAAAGCTTGTTTACATTCGCAACATAGCCTTGATACAATGTAAAATGGTTCTTCAGCAGCTGATCGCTGAACCCTTCTGTTCCCAACAAATTATCAAAATTTTGCGCTTCGTATGCCATATGTTTCACCTCAGTAGTAGTTATATTTTTCCAACCAAATCCAAGCTTGGCGCCAAAGTTGCCTTTCCCGGCTCCCAGCTTGCAGGGCAAACTTGACCCGGATGCTCACGTACGAATTTTGCCGCCTTTAGCTTTCGCAATATTTCCTTTGCGCTCCTTCCAATGCTATTGTCATGAATTTCCATGCATTTCAAAACACCGTCCGGGTCTATTATGAATGTTGCACGCAGCGATAAACCTTCGTTTTCGATGTATGTCCCGAATTCCCTGCACATCTTTCCCGTAGGGTCTGCAAGCATGGGAAATTTGATTTTTTTTATTGCCGGGGACGCATCATGCCAAGCCTTGTGCACGAAATAGGTATCTGTGCTTACGCTCATTATTTCCGCATCCTGTTTCTTGAATTCCTCGTAGTTATCAGCCAGCTCTTCCAGCTCGGTCGGGCATACAAACGTAAAATCCGCCGGATAAAACGCAAGGACCAGCCATTTTCCTTTCTGGCTTGACAGGTTTATTTTTGTATTTTTGCCGGAATAAAAAGCATCCAGTTCCATGTCTGCTATTTTTTCCCCTATTCTTATCATATGCTCACCTTTATGTTTCCTATAATTAGCAGGGAACCATGGCAGTTCAAGTATAAAAATATTCGTATGGAAATAGGATTATGGGCGAAAATTCCGAAAAAAAAGTATTGATAGTCGGGCATTCCTGGGCATTTGGAACGTTTTCAAATTATAATGAATGGAAGGAGTACTTCAATGGGCTAATGGGACAATCGGTAAAATTGGAAGTTTGCGCAAAACCAAACACAAGCATAGGCTGGTCTACCGAACAGGTAAAGGAAAGAAAAGGCGCGGATTTTGTACTATTATTCACAGGAGTAAACGATGTGGATTTTACGAATCCGGACGTTTCAAAAGTATCTGAACAGGTTTTGGGTGCGTTTGAAAAGATGATAGCGGCAGCAAAAAAGAACAACCCGGATGCGCAAATAATAGTACTGTCAATACCGCACTTCAATCGGGCAGAACGGCATATTGCAGAAATAAACAAAAACTTCCCAAAATTGCAAAGAAAAATGGGTTTTTCTTTAGTTGATTTGACCGGCCCGCCATTTGCGATTCCACTCGATAAGACCACGGAAGGCGGAAGATACCTGCATCCTGAAGACGGTTATGCAAAATTACGGGAATTGCTTAAAGAAAACCTGCCGGATTATGTAACTCTTAAAACTGCTGGAAATGAGCGTAAACGAAAGGAAAAAGCGCTCTAGTGGCTTATCTCTTGCTCTTTTTGCTGTCTTCAATGAACTGGGCAATTCCCTTATCGGTTAACGGGTGTTTCCAAAGCTCTTCGTAAACTTTTGGCGGGATTGTCGCGATATCCGCGCCCATCTTTGCCGCAGTTTCCACATGCTTTGCCGAACGGACCGAAGCAACAATTATTTCAGTATCGAACATGTAGTTGTCGTAGATTTGAACGATTTCCTCAATTAGTTTCATTCCGTCCTGGCCAATATCGTCCAACCTGCCAACGAATGGTGAAACATAGCTTGCGCCCGCCTTTGCAGCCAGCAGTGCCTGAGCCGCGGAGAAGACTAGAGTTACGTTGGTTGCAATATCTTTCTTAGAAAGAATCCGGACTGCACGAAGACCTTCTTGAGTCATCGGAACTTTCATCACGGGATTTTCCGCCCAGGACTTGAATTCTTCTGCTTCTTTTACCATTTCTTCAGCAGTCATGCCGATTCCTTCGATGGAAATAGGGCCCTTGAACAACTTGTTAATGTCTGCTATTGCCTGCTTGTGGGTTTTCCCGCTTTTCATAATGAGCGTTGGGTTGGTAGTAATCCCGTCGCACATGCCAAGCTCGATTGCCTTTTTCAACGCATCCGAATCCGCCGTATCAAGAAAGAATTTCATAGTTTTTCACCGCATGAAAATAATTATTGCTTTTTATTCTTAACCGCTCTTCTTGTTTTTAACTGCTTCCCTTACTGTTTCGGCAATCCCTGCCGCATCCAATTTGTATTTCTTCAACAGCTCGCTCCCAGTTCCGGATTCGCAAAACCTGTCGTAAATTCCGTGAATCTTTAATTTGCCTGGGCAGTTTTTCTGTGCAAGCACTTCTGCAATCGCACTTCCCATACCTCCATGGACTTGGTGTTCTTCAACACTGACAATCAATCCGGTTTTCTTTGCCCATTGGATTACGGCATTGGAATCAATCGGCTTTATGGTGTGGCAATCAACA
>Ga0172379_10002618_pt1 | contig 31227 bp, 29 predicted proteins | sample GrowelOW334metaG_FD_119756 | JGI IMG/M metagenome (GOLD analysis project Ga0172379, IMG submission 119756) | Groundwater microbial communities from an aquifer near a municipal landfill in Southern Ontario, Canada - Groundwater well OW334 metaG | ecosystem: Environmental > Aquatic > Deep...
ACAATTACGAAAGAAAGCAGTGGACCAGAAAAAAGATGACGCCTGTCGAATACAGAAATCATCTTTTAGCCCGGGTCGAGGGTTAGAGGGTTCCAATGTGTCTACTTTTTAGGGTACAGATCATGATTGATTTTGATTTTTCAATGTAATATACTACCAATGTCGATTAACCTCGACTGGTGGATGTAAAGGAGTTCTTACTCCTTGGTCTATAAAAAGATCAATCACTGGTAACATAAAGCCCCTTCGGGGGTTTTTATGTTTATAAAAAACCTCTATAGTTAACTATTTCTTCAACCCATTATGCTCAACCTGCGCTTCTTTTGAAGCTTTCCTGTATGAGCAATAGTCACAAGTCTTTGAAGGTGCTGGGACTTTTTCTAACATCAAACACTTCTTGAGCTCAGTGAGAGCCTTCGGGATCCACGAATCATCTCCGGTATAAGGTATAACATCTATATCAAACTCAAGTTTGGCATCAAAAGCTTCTCTGTCAGTCTTACCATTGCAATAAACGAAATACCCCGTTTGTGATACATCAAAACCACTTTGGCGAAATAGCCACTGATATATCTCCATCTGTCTCTTGTAACCGATCTGCCATTCTTTATCCAAAGAAACTTTTTCTTCTTTACTGGTGGATTTGTAATCAACAATAGAAAGCTCCTTGGTCTTTGTATTAACCCAGACATCATCTATAGCTCCAGTAACAAGCAAATTTTCTGGTTCATAAACAAATCTAATACCTTTGAAATTACTTCTCCAAATATCTAGATCTTCATGACTAAAAGGAACCATATCACGTAAACCATAGGCGCTCATGAGTGGATGTGGGCGTCCTTTGGCACGATGAATATCAAACTCTTTTTTGAGGAGCGCATCAACGGCAGAGTTGAGTGAAAAAGGAAAACCCGGTGGTCGCCCTACTCCCAATCTGCAATCAAGATAAAAACACATTGGGCAATTCAAAAACAAATCAATCTTTGATCTACTAACCTTGAAGGGTTCATTGCTCTTTGGGTCAAATAAGTTCCTATTTCTGCGTGAATTGTAATAATCAGACATAGGTCAATAATATCATAAAAAGGAAGAACAACGTCTTCCTTTTTACAAACTGCTCAATTGATCAACCCTATTTTGTACTGACCGTAACCTTTGTCATGACAACATCTTGTACTGGCTTATCACCACTAGCAGTTGGAGTGTTAGCGATAGCATCTACAACCTCAAGTCCTGAAATAACTTTTCCGAAGATGGTGTACTTGTTTGGTAGTGGAACATCTTTGTGCATGATGAAGAATTGACTACCGTTTGTATTTGGACCAGAGTTTGCCATAGCGACCGTACCACGGACATAACCAGCTTTGTAAGAAGGAGTTGCTGGATTGAGCTCATCAGCAAACTTGTAACCAGGACCACCTGTACCTGTACCCATTGGATCACCTCCTTGTATCATGAAATCTTTGATGACACGATGAAAGATGAGGTTATTGTAAAAACCTTTTTCAGCCAAAGTAATAAAATTTTTGACTGTGTTTGGTGCATCAGCATCATAAGTTTCAATGACGATCTTACCTTTGTTTGTCTCAATGGTTATATTATGCATAGAATTTTTTATATTATTATTTGTAGAAGGAGTTACAGTTGTCTCAGCTGGAGCTTTTGTCGTATCAACAACAGGAACATTGTTAACTGGCACGGTTGAAGTTGAAATAGTCTCACCATACTGATTGAAATAAGCATCTGGCTTGGAATTCAAATACCACTGGATACCGGCTAAGACTAATATGATTGCAATGAGTGCAGAGAGTGAACGGGTTGTATTCATGATTTTTATAATTATGTTTAGAGATTATACAGTTCTTTTATTTTTTCCACCACAAGCTTCTTGGCATCTACCAAAGGCATTTCAATACTTGCTCCAGCGGCAGCTTTGTGTCCCCCACCACCTAGACTTACCGCGAGCTTGGAAACATCACATATTCCAGAGTTACCAGAACGAAAACTCATTTTAATTTTATTTGGTCTAGCTTCTATGATAACAGCAATCACTTCCAAGCCAGCGATTGTCCTTATTACTGGAGATACCATCCCAGCAGAAATACTAACGTCAGGAATTTTCTTTTCTTGAATAACGGAATATGGAATAACAGAAAATGCTACTTTATTATTACTAGTCAATTCTACAGAACTAAGAGCGGCTGCTTGGAATGCAATATCGCCGAGAGTATTACTATTTTCCATTTTAGCAATAGTCCGACTAATATTTGGGCAGACTCCTACAAGTTCGGAGGCAACTTCAAAAGTGGCTGACGTTACTGATTCATATTTGAAACCACCAGTATCTGTATATATTCCCATGAATAGGTTCTCGGCAATCTCTGGAGTAATCTTGATATTCATTTCCTTAAATAAATCAAAGAGGAGTTGTGCAACTGCTGGATATGAAGGTTCTACAATATTGATAAATCCGTCACCAACATTTGTACGATGATGATCTATATTTATAACTTTCAAAGAATCCGGTATTTTGACTTCTTTCAATCTGGAAACTCCGGAAATAGCGGAATCAACGATGATGAATAAGTCGTATTCTGTAGGATCAATCTCCCAATATGCTTTCATCAAAATATCTTTTGCCCCTCTAAAATGCATGAAGGCCGGTGGTATCTCCGAGTCGCCCTTGATGACCGTTGCCTTCTTACCCAATTGTTCCAAAGCAAACTTTGTAGCCAAAGCTGAACCGACAGAATCTGGATCTGGTGAAGGATGGCAATGTAATAATATTGACTTAGCCTTTTTTATTTCTGCCAATATAAGTGGCGCTTTTTCTTTTATACTATTTGGGATGGTATGGGTCATGAGGGAAATATTATAGCATGGGTAAATATTAGCATAGGATGGATATTGACTTTTACATTAAATTTGATAACTTTATAAATGAAGAAAACTTTCGACCGCAGTTCTATATGACTGCAATTTGGTGGGGAGTTTTTTTCTTTTGTCTAGACTGGGAATACTGACATGAAATATTTCTGTTTTCGTTTATTTTCTTTTATTTGAACAAAAAATGAATCTCCATTTTGAGTCTGACCAGTAAAGCGATATAACATTTCTGATTTCCTCATAGGATTTCTATGGGTATCTGGTCTTATATTTGAATGCTCAATCAGATCAATTGCGCAAGAATAAAACTTGAGACGACGTACACGATCGTGCCAATTCTTTTCCCTTAAGTGGTCCCAGAAATAATCTAAAAATATCTTTTCTTTTTTGAAATATTTAGATCTAATATACGGTCGTCGTTTTGTCCTAGAAACAATATTTTTATAAATGATCAAAGCCCTCGGATAAACTTCCGAGTATTTTGTTCCTCTAATCACTTGTTCCTTTGTTTTGAAAATATCCACAGCCTATGGATTGTATCAAATGAGGTATAAAGAAATGATAAAGAAAGATTAAAGAAACAATGAAGAAAATTACATAGGCGTACAAAGGGTATTTACTTAAAAATGCCCTAGCATGCCCATTAATGAGATCATTTTATGAGAAAAAAATAACCCCCGAACTTTCAAAAAGCTCGGGGGGTGAATGGTTGAGGTCTAAGCCTTAACTTGCTAGGACGACGAACGCGAGCCCACGCTCACGACGCCACTCGTCGATGGTACTAAGGCAAGGCGTGCGCAACCAACGACCATCCTCAGCACGGTCCGCACTGAGGAGGTTCGGACCGCCATTGGAATCCTTGATCGGTTCGTGCATAGCAACGATCCAGACCAAGCCCATGTCTTTAATCTCCTCGTCCGTGAACATTTCACGGATCATGCAGGCGATTTCGGCATTCGGGGTGGCGAACTTTCGCTTGTCATCCATAGCACGAATATTCTTCGTGATCCGACCATTGTTTTTGAAAAGCGTACCCTTCAAAACAGCGATTTCATTCACAACACCCGTAGTTGGCTTGAAATCTTTCGAGTTAAGGATATCCTTTGCCCACTTTGAGAGCCGGAAACCTTTCTTCTTGAGGCGGTCAATCCACTGCGAACCAGTCGTGCCGTCGGTCGCTGGGAGGGTGAAATAAATCACGCCGTCCTGTTCACGCCAACGTTTGGCTGGTTCGGAGACCGTGACTCCACCACGGGCGAGCAAAGAAACCAGATGGAAGTTTTCTCCTGTTGAAAGCCATTCAACATCGGCATAAGTGCCATTGTTACGACGGATTGCGAATTGCAACTTTTGTGCAATCCCCGGTTCTAACACTACATTGAGCTCACTATTCATAGTATGCTCTTTCTTTATTGTGAGCGAGCCTTATTAAGGCATGCTCGGGTTTATTACTATTCAAAGAACTACTACAATAAAATACATCTAATATAGCCAAATGTCAATAGCTTGTTTATTCCCTAAAATGTACTATAGTTTACACATACCATTGACCCGGCTGACACCGGTGAGGTGAAGAAAGAAATATAGGGCAAAACCTTATAAAGTAGAATCTTCCGTAACTGCTTCGAAAGCAGAGAAATGAGTCAAAAACAGGGTGGCACCGCGATACACAAAGTCGCCCCTGCGAATTTATTAGCAATTAATAAATTTGGAGGGGCGTTTTTGTTTACAAAATCGTTTCTTCGAAAAAATATTATGCAAAGAACATACATAAAAGATCTAAAAGATTACATTGGTAAGGAGGTAATTATTTCAGGATATGTCGATGTCCGTCGCAATCAAGGGAAAATGGTTTTCTTCGAATTCCGAGATCGAACCAGTAAAGTACAAGGTGTGGTACTACCAAACAATGTAGAAGCACTTGAATCTTCTAAGGAAATACGCCCTGAATGGGTTGTAAAAATTATCGGCGTCGTAAACAAACGTCCAGAGAAGAACATTCAAGCTGGAAAAATGAATGGGGATATTGAACTTGAGATTAAGCGTATCGACGTTATTGGAACAGCCAAAGAACTTCCTTTTGAAAAGGATTCTGAGATCAATATCGATACATATCTAGATTATCTTCCACTCACTCTTAGGAATCAAAAACATACAGCGGTATTCAAAATACAGGCAATCATTGCAAAAGCTTTTAGGGATTTCTTTACAGGAGAAGGCTTCACCGAATTCCAAGCGCCTAAACTGATAGGTGACGATGCAGAGGGTGGTGCTAACTCTTTTGATGTTACATATTTCAAACACATAGCACACCTAGCTCAGAGTCCTCAACTTTACAAACAAATTATGGTTGGTGTTTTTGAACGAGTCTTTACTATCGGAAATGTCTATCGCGCAGAGAAACATTCAACCACTCGTCACCTTAACGAATACACTTCTATGGATATCGAAATGGGTTTCATAAAAGACCATAATGATATAATGGACATTGAAAACAAGTTTATGATTTATCTGTCAGAAACCTTGAAAAGAGAATGTCAAAAAGAATTCGATTCACTAGGCGCTACAATACCTAATGTATCAGAAAATACACCCAAGATGACCTTACGAGAAGCACAAAAACTTATTACTAAAGAAACCGGAAAAGATTGTACAAATGAACCCGATCTGGAACCAGAACATGAACGTTGGCTATGTAACTATGCTTTGAAACAATTCAATTCTGAATTTATCTTCATCACCAACTTCCCAACCGCAAAAAGACCTTTCTACACTTACAGAGATGAGGTAGATCCAACTTATACTAAAGGTTTTGACTTACTCTTCCGTGGTGTCGAAATAACAACTGGTGCTCAACGTATCCACAACTACGATGATCTAGTTGCTTCAATGAAAGAAAAAAAGTTGGATCCAGAAAAATTTAGCTATTATTTACAAGCTTTCAAATACGGTCTACCACCACATGGAGGTTTTGGATTGGGACTTGAACGTCTAACAGCAAAATTGTTAAATATTGAAAACATTAAAGAAGCTACCCTATTTCCAAGAGATATAAACAGAATCGATAATCTGCTCTCAAAATAATAACATCGAGGTCGGACCTTGATAGACATCAAAAACAACCACATTAAGTGGTTGTTTTTCTGTAACGAAATTACAAGAATAGATTATTTCTTGCTCTTCCAAGCGTACTTTTTCGTAAGTCGCTTCTTGGTCTTTCTGGACCTTGAGGTTTTCAAGATCATGTTTACTCTTTTAGCCATAATCCAATAGTAACACAGTTTTGTAGTATGATGTAGTGGTGAACAAAACTGACGAACAATTAGCAGAACTTTGCCGTAAACAAGACCATCAGGCTTTTCAAGAACTGATGAATCGTTATCTTCGGCCGATATTCAATTTCAATAGACAATATGCAAGAGCAATAGAAGATGTTGACGACATCACTCAAGATACTTTCTTCAAGGTCTGGAAATATATTGGAAAATTCAAACAAGGCATGACTTTTCGGCCTTGGTTATACACGATAGCCAGAAACACCGCTTTGGATCATATAAAAAAGAAAAAGGCAGTTTCATTCTCAGAATTAGATGATAACGAAAACAACCTTTCTTTTGCAGAGACAATAGAAGATATTGAGCCGTCACAAATAGAAATCCTCGAAAATGATATTTTATCAAAAAACTTATCAGGTAAATTAGAATCCCTTCATCCAGACTATCAAGCAGTAATAACTCTACGCTATAACGAAGAGATGACTTTTGAAGAAATAGCTGTAGTTGTAAATAGACCGATGAACACAGTCAAAAGTTGGCACCGAAGAGCACTCATTCAATTACAAAAACTAATGAAAGATCACTTGCACCAAAAACATTAATTAAGTCGTAATATTATCAAACACCATTGTTGTCATTCCCGCGAAGGCGGGAATCCAGGATATTACCAAGAAAATTTGTTGCTAGTATTCATGGATTCACCGGTCCATTCGACACGATTTTGCTAAATCGCCTTCGCGGGAATGACACAAAGACACAAAATATGAAAAACGTAATCAAAATAAACCAGATAGAACCATCGCCAAAGCTGGCTTTTTCTATTATGGAAAAAATTACAAAATACGAAACTAGACATTTCCGTATCAGAGTCGCTTTACATTCCATTCTCACAATAGGAACCAGCTTAGCTTTCATACCAACTATCAGTTACTTTGGTGAAGGCTTATCCCAATCTGGCTTCTCTTCATATATGTCCCTCATCATTTCTGATAGTTCATATGTCATGAGTCATTTCGGCAATCTCGTACTTTCTGTTGCAACTTCATGGCCAGTATTAGCAAGCATCATCGTCCTTGGTCTAACGATAATCCTTATCAATTCAATCCGTAGAATAGTCCAGTATTCAAGTGCATTATCATTCAATCATAACCCATCACTATCATGAGTATAAAAACATTTTTTCAAACAAATTCTGTCTCAAAGATCATCGGTGGTCTAGGTATATTACTCATAGCCCTCGTCATTTTCCAAGCTGGAGCTTTTGTCGGTTATCACAAAGGGGCTTTTTCTAGTAACTGGAATAACAACTACATGATGAGAGATGCTGATGACCCACGTTCATTCTTCGCACCATTCATGCATCGTGGCGATGATATAAACCCTCACGGTGCTGTTGGTGAAATAGTTTCCATGAATCTTCCTTTAGTAATGATAAAGGGTCCAAATAGAGCCGAAGAAGTCATTATCGTAGGCACAAGTACAACCATTCGCAATTTTAGACAAACAGTTTCAGCTAGCGATCTTTCCATAGGTAGTCAAGTTGTAGTTATAGGCGAACCAAATGACAAGGGTCAAATACAAGCAGAACTCGTAAGGATCATGCCAACCCCACCTTCAGGTTTTCCTCCTATGATGTCTAGTTCATCCCCACGAAGATAAATTATAAAAACATGATTAAACAAAATATTTTTAAGAAGATTTTTAATTGGTCAAAAAGTCACAGGATTTTATCTATAATCATATTTTTGGTTATCATCTTTATTGGTTATCGCATATACAAATCTGTATTTCCTACGGTCACAATACCTTCTTATACTCTCTCCATGGCAAAGATGGGTTCTATCACCCAGACCATCACTGGTAGTGGTCAAGTTTCAGCTTCCAATCAAACCGACATTCTCAGTCAATCTTCAGGAACAATAAAATCCATCAATGTTTCAGTCGGTCAGACTGTTCATACGGGTGACCTCATCGCTACCATTGACTCAGTCAATGCTTCAATAAACCTTGAAAGTGCCAAATTGTCTTATGCAAAACTAGTCAAACCTGCTACATCAGCTGATATTGCTATATCAAAAAATAATTTAACAAAGGCTTATGACTCTGGCTGGAATGCAGTTTCTGGAGTATTCCTAAATCTACCAAATATTATGTCTGGAATGAAAGACCTTTTGTACAGTCAGACAGGATTTCTTAGTGATCAAAACTCAGCATCTCTTTCATCTATGGGTAGGACTTACCGTGACACCACTGGTAGAAGCTATGATTTAGCAGTTGCTCAATATCAAAAAGTTCTACAAGAATACAAAGATCTAACTCGTACCAGTGCCACTTCTAGTATAGATATACTCATAGCAGATACATACACAACTATAAAGATGGTATCTGAAGCAACAGCAAATGCTCAAAATGCCATCAACTATATTATTACCAATCAATCTGAATATCAAAGTTCCTCGGCTAGTTCTGCATTATCCAGTGTTACGACATGGTCTAGCCAAGCTAATTCCGATGTTTCAAATATAATTTCTGCTCAAAATTCTATCCTAAGTTCTGCAAATTCATTTGATACCTTGATCACTGGCGCTGATTCTCTAGACATAAGATCTGCACAACTCAACCTTGAACAAGCTCAGAGGACTTATGACGATTATTTCGTAAGAGCTCCATACAACGGTATCATTGGACGTATTCCAGTAAATGTCTACGGACAAGCTAGTTCTGGTACGACAATAGCTACAATAATCGGTCAGCAAAAGATGGCTAGTATCTCTTTGAATGAAGTAGATGCCGCCAAAATCAAAGTCGGTCAATCTGTCAAAATAACTTTTGATGCTATAGATAATTTTAACGCCGTCGGAACAGTTTCTGTTGTAGATCAGATCGGTACAGTTTCTAGTGGTGTAGTTTCTTATGGAGTAAAAATACTCATCAATACAGATGATGCTCGTATCAAACCAGGCATGAGTGTTAACACAACTATTATCACCTTACAAAAAGATAATGTTTTGACTGTGCCTTCTTCCGCAATAAAGAAACAAGGTAATGAAAGTTACGTACAGACTTTAGAAAAATCTCTATTTACTTCCACAGTTGCACCAACCAATACCACAGGAACCACAACTAGAAATTACAATGGTCTTGCTAGCACAACGAGAAACTTCGCTGGTACTCAAAATACTCGCGCAGTCACCATTTCAACCAATACCACTCCAAAGAAAGTCATCGTAACCACCGGAGATTCTGATGATACAAATACTGAAATACTAAGTGGATTAAATCGTGGTGATCTCGTAATTACAAAAACAACAAACGGAAGTTCTGCCCAGACGACCACAGCTCCAAGTATTCTCTCTGGTATGACAGGAGCTCGCAGGACAAGTGGTTCTGTTAGTATGCCAACGCGTTAATCTGGATGTCTGACATCCGGAAGCCTCATTTCCAGAATCCGCTCCGCCAACAAAAACATGATTGAAATTTCAAAAATAACCAAGACCTATATGAATGGTGAAAATGCTACACATGCTTTACGTGGTGTTTCATTCACTATTCAAGATGGAGAATTTGTAGCGATCATGGGACCTTCTGGATCTGGTAAATCAACCCTTATGCACATACTAGGTGCTCTAGATACACCAACGTCTGGGACTTACAAACTAGATGGTCATGATGTTTCCAAACTTTCTGACGATGAACTAGCTGACATTCGCAGAAACCAAATAGGCTTCGTCTTCCAATCATTCAACCTTCTACCACGTGCCACCGCTTTGCGAAATGTCACTTTGCCACTCATTTACGCTGATGTTCCAGAACATGAGCGTGTCAAACGTGCAGAAGATTCACTCATATCCGCAGGCATGACCGCTGACCGTTTCAACCACAAATCAAATGAACTTTCTGGTGGACAAATACAACGCGTAGCTATTGCAAGAGCTTTGGTCAACAACCCTTCTCTCATTTTGGCAGATGAACCAACTGGTAACCTAGACTCACAGACTGGAGATATTGTTTTAGGAACATTTCAAAAATTAAATAAAGAAATGGGAAGAACTATTATTCTCATCACTCATGAACGCGAGGTAGCTGAACATGCAGATAGAATCATTTATATAAAAGATGGTTTGATATTAGAAGATGGTAGTGGGCATGAAAAAAGACTTATTCATCATGGTAAAAAAGGAGATTAGTACAGATAATACTCCAAATAAAATATGACCACCCAAGATATTATTCACGAAACATTCTCTGCCCTAACGGCCAACAAAATCCGTACTTCCCTTACCATGCTCGGCATCATCATTGGTATTAGTTCAGTTATCATCATGGTCTCTATCGGACAAGGTGCTCAAAATACTATCCAATCATCCATTCAATCCATCGGTTCAAACCTGATAATGGTTTCCCCCGGAGCGACTAGAAGTTTTGGCTACACAGCTTCCACTGGCCGTGGTTCTGCAAAAACTTTGACCATAGAAGATGTTGACGCTATCTCAAATGAGATTCAAAACATTGCCGCCATATCTCCAGAAGTAAGTGGTAGATATCAGATAACCGCAAAAGGTACCAATTCCAATACTTCAGTTACTGGAGTAAAGCCAGCCTATACATCTGTTCATAATATTTCTGTTGATAATGGTTCTTTTATTTCTGATGAAAATGTTTCAAATAGATCTAAAGTTGCTGTCATCGGTCCAACTACAAGCGAAGATTTATTTGGTGTAGGAGTAGATGCTGTCGGTCAATCCATCCGTATCAATGGTATGGAATTCAAAGTTATAGGTATAACGAAATCAAAAGGTGGTAGTGGTCTCGGTAATCAAGATGATGCCATCTATGTTCCTCTTTCATCAGCCCAACTTTTTCTTATTGGAGATTCAAACTATGTAACTGCTCTCAGTATTTCCGCTACAGAATCATCTGTAATGAAACAGCTGCAAAGTGATATCACAGCACTACTCATGGAACGTCACAAGATCAAAGATCCTGCCAGTGCCGACTTCAGTGTTATGAACCAAGCTGACATTGTCTCTGCAGCTTCCAGCGTTACGAGCACCTTCACGATCCTTCTCGCTGCTGTAGCCGGTATTTCTCTCGTCGTCGGTGGTATCGGTATTATGAATATGATGCTCACAACCGTAACAGAGAGGACTCGTGAGATAGGCCTACGCAAAGCTATTGGCGCCAAAGCAAGAGATATCAATATTCAATTTCTAACTGAAGCAGTTGCCCTCACGGTCATCGGTGGTGCTATCGGAGTCTTCTTGGGCTGGTTGGTATGTTATGCAATAACCTATTTTGGAGTCCTACAGACTTCTCTTTCTATATCATCCATTCTTCTAGCTTTTGGAGTTTCAGCAGCTATAGGAATAATCTTTGGATATTATCCAGCCAATAGGGCTTCGAAATTGAATCCGATTGAAGCGTTGAGGTATGAGTAATCGTTGTCATTCCCGCGAAGGCGGGAATCCAGGATTATTACAAACCAATAGTCTATATTTTGTGGTAACCATGGATTCCCGCCTTCGCGGGAATGACACAACAATCATAAATTCCCTAAAAACACTTTCTCCAATATCTTTTGTTCTATCAGTTCCTTTGGATTACCTTCTGCATAAATTTTACCCTTATCAAGTACGTACGCTCGCTTTGTGATTTCAAGTAATGATTTCAGATTATGTTCAACGACAAATATTGCCGTTTTTCTTCGTTCATTTATTTCTTTTATTTTTTCAAATACTTCTTTAACTATTTTTGGCGCAAGTCCTAATGATGGTTCGTCCAATAATAAGACTTTCGGATCTGGCATAAGTCCACGGGCAATAGCAAGCATTTGTTGTTGACCACCAGACAATGTTCCGGACTTAGCTTTGAGTTTCGTTTTTAGAGCAGGAAACAATTCTAGGACGTTTGCTATTCTTTCTTTGCGGTCAACATTACTCTTCACATTAAAACCACCTATTTCTAGGTTTTCCAAAACAGTCAAATGATGGAACACTCGACGCCCTTGTGGTACAAACGACACTCCTCTTTCTACGACTTCATACGATACTGGTTTGAATGGTTGTCCTTCCCAAAACACTTCTCCAGAATCAATAGGTGCGAGTCCAAATATTGCTTTTAGAATCGTTGATTTTCCCGCTCCATTTGGGCCCATGAGGGCTACAATCTCTCCTTCGTCAATGGAAACAGAAGCACCGTCAAGAGCTTTGACTCCACCATAGTGGACGTGGATGTTTTTGAGTTGTAATAGGATTTCAGTAGTCATATATTATTCCCCTAAATAAGCCTCCACCACATCCTTACGTACCAAAACATCAGCAGGCTTACCCTCAGCTAGAAGCTCACCAGAATCTAGTACATAAATATAATCAGACAATTCACGAATGAGATCCATATTATGTTCTATCAAAATGACCGCTTTACCTTGATCACGAAATTCTTTCATAACACCAGTTACAATCTTTATCATCTCTGGAAAAAGCCCAGCAAATGGTTCATCTAAAAATATAATATTTATATCACCAACACCACAATGGATCATTGCCGATACACGGGCAATCTCTAGGAGTTTACGTTGACCATATGAAAGATTTTTGGCTAGCTCATTTCGCTTTTCCCATAGGCCAACTTTCTTCAAAACTTCCTCAGCCTTTTCCAAATGAAAAGCTCCATGTTTCTCAAATAATGATTTCCAAATACTTCGCTCTGTGAGTACAACTAGAATATTATCTATGACTGGCATTTGCTCAAATAACTTCACATCTTGAAACGTCCTCGTTATACCGAGCAATGGAACTTCATGTGCATGTACTTTCTGCAATCTTTCTGCACCAACAACCAAAATCTCACCAGAATCGATCGGAATAATTCCAGTCAAAGTATTCACCAGCGTAGATTTACCAGAACCATTTGGACCTATGATACCTGTGATTTTCCCAGCTTCAAAAGAGATAGACAGTTTGTTGACTGCGTAGACTCCGTCAAAGTGCTTGGTTAGTCTCTGGGTGGATAAGATAGACATTATACTATTCATTTTTCCACATTTTATGTGTTTAGTAAACAGGTACACAAAAAACCAGAGGTTTAACTCTGGTTTTTTGTTGCAAAACTATATATCCTTATCTCCCCCAATCCGTAGATGGACACTTTTTGCCGGCACCAGCAAAAAGTTCTGATGGAAGACCGAAAGAATACGACTACTTCAACTCCTGCCACATCTCTTTACCTGTACTATCAAAATAATGAAGACCTATTGGTGTAATAGGATTACTATTCGTGCCAAGTGTAAGCAATCCAGCTGTACCATTCCAATCTTTTAGACTACCGAGATAATCTCTGATACACACAGTGTCTACAGAACTCTTACACGATTCCATGGCTTCTTTTATTAAGTACACAGCATCGTATGACGTAGCCAAATATGCAATATTGGTAGGTGGTAATTGTTTGTAAGCTGATATATAAGTTTTTATGAAAGTGGCAGTCTTTGTGCTTGTAGGATCAGTAAAAGCATCTGTTGTGAATATATTCGGATTATTTAATAATCCTCCAGTCTGCGTATTAATAGCTGGTGATACAGATTGAGCTCCAGCGATTATTGGATATTTATCAAGAAAACCAAGTTCTTTCATCTGTTTATAGAATGTAACGCTCGCACCAGCACCTTGAGAGGCAAACATTATTGCATCTGGCTTTTCCTTATTCATTTTTAGAATATATGAACGCAAATCATTTACATCAGAATTGAAAGCATCGTCTGATACGACCTGCCCGCCCAGTTTAGTAAATTCAGCCAAGAATGCTTTGTAGACACCTACTGGAAAATCTTTATTTTCATAAAGTGCTGCTACTTTACGGTAGCCTTTTGAATATGCGTAGTCTGCAGATTTGGCAGTATAAAATTCGCTTGAAGGAGAATTCCTAAAAATATACTGACCGGCATTTGTCACCGCAGGAGATGATGTTATAGAAGCAATGATTACCACCTTTGCTTTTTCAACTATTGGTGCAATCGCAAGAGTTTCTGTACTGCAATGCCCACCAAGGATTACACTAACTTTATTAACGTTGATAAGCTTACTTGCAACGGTAGCTGCTGTTGTACCATCACATTTACCATCTTCAACAATCAGATTCACTTTCTTTCCAAGGATTCCCCCACTCTGATTGATCTCATTTTGTGCAATAAGAGCTGATTGCATTGCTGGTTCTCCGTAACTTGCAGCAGATCCAGTTAGTGGTGAGATGAGGCCAATGTTGATTTCGCCATTTTGAACAGGCCTTAGTGACACTACAAGTATTAGTATGACTACAACGACGATACCGATTGCCCACCAAATTTTTTTATTCATATTTTAAATAATATTTAACGACATTAATTCACCTTCTCCAAATAGATAATACTTAAATACTACAACTAAATAATCGTAACTTCAATATTGACTCAAGTCGTCCCCTTGATACGATAAAAATGGCCAAAAAAAGCTTGTAAATTGGGTGGTCAGGACATAGCAGATCATGTTACCGGCGCCGGTAAAATGGTATTGACAGAATCTGGCACAAAGCGTGAAATAGATATTTCTTCAGTGTAATTCCGTATTGGAAAATCAGACCTGGTACAAACGAACGAATCCTCCATGGTCACTCAATAATTAACGATTAATCAAAAAACACTGCTTTCGCGATGTTCATTGATGGCGCCTGGCTACAGCTTGATAGCCGTGAGATGGCCAAAACCCTTCCAAACGCCATGTATATGGTAGCAGAAGTGACAGACTTCACGCAAGTTAAACTTACTGAATTTGAATTATCTGCCCATCCTTGATTCTCTTAACCACATATCCGACACTTGTAATATCACCATTTCCATCAAACGAGACTTGTCCAGTAACCCCTTGGAAATTTTGACTTCTTATAGCTTGTGGTAATTTATTCGCATCAGTGCCAACTTGCTTGATTGCCAATACCAATGCAGTTACAGCATCATAGGCTTGAGGTGCACAGATTGGAACCTGTTTTTCTCCAGTAAAAGCAATGAATTTACTCTGAAACACTTCATTTGAATTACCGGTTGAACCTGCATATAAAATATCTGCATTTTTATTTACACCACTTACGAATTTTGAATCATTCCATGAATCAGTCCCAAGTAATTTTGTTTTGATACCAAGATCCTGTATTTGCTGAACAGCTACCAAAGATCCTTCTGCGTACATAGCCATATAGATATAATCTGGATTAGCTGATTTAATCTTCGTCAACTGAGTCTTATAATCACGAACTTCCTGTAACGTTCCTTCAACACCGACGACCTTTCCTCCAAGCTCAGTAAACCTTTTAACGAACACATCTTTGATACCTGTACCCCAATCTGAAAGATGATAGAGGACCGCAACACTTCTAACCTGAAGAGTATTGTATGCATACTCAGCCGCAAATTTACCCTGATATGAATCTGATGGATACGTCCTAAAAAAATATGGACCAGATTGACTCAACGAAGGTGCAGACGAACAATATGAGATTACGGGTATCTTTGCATCACTTGCGATCTTTATAAATGAAGATGTCTCGCTAGAACATAAACCACCGATAATCGCTATGACTTTATCAAAATTAACTAATTTTTGTCCTGCACTTAACGCTGAAGTGGCCAAACATTTTCCGTCTTCATATATAACCTGTATTGAACGACCATTAATTCCACCCGATTTATTAACTTCATCAACTGCAATTTCAACAGCTGATTTACTTGCCTGACCAAGAGAGGATGCATCTCCAGTCAATGAGCCAATAAACCCTATCTTAATATTACCAGCATTGTTATCAGCCCCTCGTATTGAAGCAACAACTATCACCACCACAACAATACCGATTGCCCATAATATTGTTTTTGTTGATTTTTTCATGTTGATAAAAGTTATTTTACCTCTTGAATGACACCGTTCTTGAATATGACCGGATAAAGAACCATCCCTACATCTCTGCTATCTAGGACAAAAGATCCACCAATACCACCAAATGGTCCAATTTGCGAAAATGTTTGAACAAAGTTTTTTACATTTGGGTCTTTGGTGAGAACTGCTTTTATAGAGTAGAGATTATCGTAGCCAATGGCAGTATATCCAAGTGTATTGGCTGGATCAACACCCTTAAGTTGATTTCTGATCTGATTATATTCTGCTGTACCAGGAATCGAAACTGGAGATGCCGTTAGGTGAACACCTTCAAAAGTACTCTTATCTTGATTGACTAGATTTCCGAATACTGGTAACAGATTCGTATATATAACAACTGATGAATTCATCACCTTCACTTGCTTTATAACAGGAGTTGAAGCGACGGCTATAATATAAACAGCTTGAGGTTTTGTCGCTAACACCTTCGCTAATGGTGTCGAATAATCTGTAACACCATTTAAGAAAGCCTCCTGACTTATGACACTAATATTATTTTGTGCGGCTTCTTTCAAGAAGGATGCCAGACCAGCCTGACCATATTCGGAATTTAAATACAACACTCCAATTTTATTTACATGATTTATAACCATGTCTTGAACAGTTGCATGTGCATCATTATTTGGCGTCGGAAAAAAGCTAATCGAATTTTCATTTTTAGATACTATATCTGCAAAGACAACTGATACAAACAGAGGAATCCCTGACTGTTGCACTAGTGGCGAAACTGGGACACTTGGCGTGGACATTGTGGTTATGAATAGATCAGGTTTTTGCAATTCCAATTTTCTAAAGACAGTTATGCCTTCTTGTGCATCGTTCTTATTGTCTTCAATCAGAAGCTCAACCGGCTTTCCATTTATGCCGCCTTGGGCATTGATTTCCTGTTGTGCTGCTTTAAGACCAGTCGTATAGGATTCACCAATATATGCCGCTGATCCTGTCATTGCGGCTGATACTCCAATTTTAATAGTTTTTGCATTACTATTATTACCTGAAGATAAAATAACAACCAAGACTACAACAAAAATCACAACAATGACTCCAATCCATATGAATATTTTATTTTTCATAATATTTAATTAAACCCCTTAATTTACAACCTATATTCCCCTACCAGCCCTTGTGGCCGATAGTTCAACATAGACTTTATCATCTTTCATAAATAGTCTTTAATTCTGGCATGATATATGGTCGGACGTGCTTGTTGAGACTTTGTTCCGTAACCATATCAACTTTACGTCCAAGAATGGACTCAATGGTATGAATAAGTTTCATATACGAAAACATACCCATCGGCTTTCCTAACCGAACAAGAATATCCACATCACTATTTGGACGATCTTCTCCACGAGAAATAGAACCGAAAATAGCAGCGTAAGAAACACCGAAAGATTCGAAAATGGGTTGCAATTTATCCTTTATATCTGCTATAAGCATAATAAAAGTATGACATAGGATATAAGTTTTTACAACCTATATTCCCCTACTAGTCCTTGTGGCCCGTCAAACTCATTCCCTTCTTAAAAAGAAGCCTCTACAATTTGAATCTTTACAAGTACATTTTACTAAAGAACCATTAACTTCAGTTTTATCGTAGTCTAAAGTTATCTCTTCCGTTACTGATATACTTCTTAAAGCTTTTAAATGTGGTCTCTCAGTTGAGATTTCAAATGAAGTATTAGGATTACAAGAGTGATTAACCCAATTAATAACAATCTCATCACACACAAACTCATTCGCTCCTATACAAGCATATCTAGGAATTGGATTATTTACAATTTTGTCTAACGGGATAATGTAAAAAACTTCACCAACATCAATCTGTTTACTGGTAAATATTCCTAGACCATGAATATCACTTTTTCTTTTTTTCAAAAACTGATGACTGATTATTCTCTTCATGATTATAAGAAACTGACGATATTATCACCTATTTTATATATGGTGATATTGTCGCATCTTTTATTACAAAAGGAGTATGTCCACCATCTCTATCTCCATTTGATAAAATTGTAATTTTGCCAGATGCACCTTCCCAATCGACAACAGAAGTCCTCAACCAATTAGCGATATTCTCTCCATTATTTCCCACATTCAATATTGCATCTTTTACAATATAAACTGAATCATATTCTGTCTCTGCATAACTCAAATACGGTGGTTCACTGCCATACTTTTTCTTATAAGCATCTATAAACGATAACGATTTTGAACTAGTTAGACTTGCATCAAACTTTGCACCAATAGCACCATTAAAAAATGAGAAATTTTCTGGGAACACGTTTGGGTCAGATAAGATATCGTTAGCTATCAAAGCTGGTTTCCAGTTCATTTGGCTCATTTGGGTAATAATCCTAACAGCTGATGCTGGTGTTTGAGGATCAATAAATAAAGCGTCTGAATTAGAATCTCTTAATTTGGCCAATATGGATCGAAAATCATTAGTATTACTAGAATACTCCTCTTTTATAACAACTCCACCATCTTTTTGAAATCTATCACTAAATGCTTTAAATATCCCAGCCGAGTAATCAGTTTGTTCTTGAATAAAGGCAACTTTTCTCCATCTTTTATCATTATAAGCAATTCGAGCTAACACCTCACCTTGAGAAGAATCGCTTGGGTAATCTCTAACAAAAAACGGACTTATCCCTGTCAAACTAGGATTACTAGAAGCATAAGAAAAAAGAGTAACTTTTGCGTCAGTAGCTACAGGAACAATCGCCATTGATTCACTACTACAAAAACCTCCCAAGATTACTTGTACTTTATCAATATTAATCAACTTCTGGGCAGCACTAACAGCGTCTTTACCATTACATTTTCCATCTTCTGGTATAAACTGAATCTGTTGACCGTTAATTCCTCCTTTTTCATTTATCTCATCAATGGCCATTTGGATAATATTTTTTGCTGGCTCACCGTATAAAGCAGCATCTCCAGTTAATGGTCCAATAAACCCTATTTTGATAGTATCAGTATTGTTATTAGCACCTCGTATTGAAGCGACAACTATCACCACCACAACAACGATACCGATTACCCATAAAATCTTTTTGTTCATAATAATAGTATCTTAATACCTTATAATTACAACCTATACTCCCCCACCAGCCCTTGTGGCCTGTATAACATTAATAGTATCAAAATCACGCCATAAGTCACCTGTCGCATCTGTGCTGCAATATCATTGGGAAAACCGACAAAACGTAAGATTTCAGGAAGAAGAATGAGACAAATAGCTCCTATGACAGCTCCTTTATTATTCGCCAAACCACCCAAAATAATAATTGCTAGAATAAAGATTGATTCGGTCAAAGTGAAAGTTGAGGGGTCAACAAAAGTTATGTAACTTGCAAAGAGCGCACCCGCAACCGAAGCCATCATGGCACCAATAACGAAAATAGCTAGCTTGTACCAAAGTGTACGATAACCAAAGACTGATATTGCTTCTTCATCTTCACGAATAGCTTTGAGCACACGCCCGAAAGATGAAGTGGTTATAAATTGGCAAATGAAATAAATAAGGGCAAGGAAGACTACAGAAAGTATGAGGAATGATAAATTTTCAGAAAATGTAAAACCAAAAAGAGATGGTCGTGGAATACCCGGAATCCCGAGTGGACCACGAGTCAAGGATTGCCAATTCAAAAAGATACTATAGATGATCACATTGAAACCAAAAGAACCTAGAGCATAATAGTCGTCTTTGAATTTTGATAAAACAAAACCGATTACAAAACTACAGACTGCTGTAATAATCATTCCAATAACCAAAGCTACAAAGAAATTCATACCCGAGCTCGTGAGTAGTATCGCCGTCGTATAAGCACCAATACCGTAGAAAGCAGCTTGAGTTATTGAAAGTAAACCCGTAAATCCAACAACCAAGTTCAAAGACAGACCTAGGATGGCGTAAATGCTTATAAGTATTGCTAGATGAATGAAATATTCCATATTACTCTATCTCTTTAATATCCCCTGCGGTCTAAATAACAAAAACAAAATAAGTACACCAAAAGCGATTGCATCTTTCCATTCTCCAGAAATTTGCCAGATACCAAAATTCTCTATGAAAGCTAGGAGAAATGCTCCTATCACACCACCATAAACATTTCCGATACCACCTATAATGCAAGCGATAACACCTTTCAAAAGTAATGACATACCCATAGTTGGTTCTATACCCGTATCAAATCCTATGAGTATTCCAGCCAAACCACCGATAGCTGAACCAATAAAAAATACCCAACCAATAATCTTTTCTGTATTGATACCAACAATCTTTGAGACTTCTTCGTCGTCACCTATAGCTTTCACTGCTTTACCAAAGAGTGTGTATTTGAAAACCAAAGCTATCGCTGTCATGATCACCAATCCAATAATAAGAGTTACGAGTTGTGTCTGAGTGATGACACCACCTAAAATATTAAAAATATGTTCAGAACCAGCACCTTTGGATAAGGTTTGGAATTGACTAGTAAATAATATTGCCACGATTGCTTGCAAAGCGGTCAGTACTCCCAACGCAGAAACCAGAAGAACCATACCTGATGATTTGCGTTTACGAAGTGGTGAGTAGACAAATTTGTATGTAACAAGACCGATAGTTCCAGCTATGAGAACACCGACAATGATTGAGATATATAAATCCAGACCTAATGTCTTGTAAAAGTAAAAAACTGAGTAACCGCCAATAGCAGCAAGTGCGCCATAACCTAGATCAAAGAATTTGGTTGTACCATATATAAGATTGAAACCAAGAGCAATCATGGCGTATATTGCTCCGGCGATAATGCTGTTTAAGATAAGTTGAGGAAGGATGTCCATAATGCAGACTATATATGAGCATAGCAATTGTACAACAAAAACCGCTCTGTTGGGAGCAAAACGGACAGTTACAACCCCTTCAACACCCTCCTCAACTCCTTATGTCTCGGCACTTCTTCCGCGACCAGATTCCAAAAGTTCTTTGAATGGTTCATCTCTTTGAGGTGGCACAGCTCGTGAACAACAATATAGTCTTGTATCTCTGGTTTCAAAAAGACGATTTTGTAATTGAAATTGATATTACCGCGGTGTGAGCAACTACCCCATCTAGATTTTTGATTCCTAATCGTGATTTTGTGATACGTAAATTTATAATAATGATTGAAATGTTCCAACCTTTCGGTTACCAATTTCAAAGCTCTTTCTTTTTGAAGTTTGAAGTCTTTGCGACCCAAATTATTCAAAAGTAATCTCTCTGGCGATACTGGGTGTTTTTTGAAATAATCCAACTTTTTTGTAATCCAATCACTCTTGCTTGAGACAAATTTTTCAATCAAAAAAGTAGGCATTAGGCGTGAAGCGGTAACTTTCACTTCACATGATGGGTAGACAGAGATACGTATTGAGCGAGTACGACTACTTCTAATTACCGAATATTCAAATCGTGGTAATATCCTGGATTCCCGCTTTCGCGGGAATGACAACACAAAGGCACTGTTTCTATCAGTTTCTGATGTCATGGTCAAATCTTCCTTATATAACCAAGTAATATTCTAGCCAATTTGATTTCATTCCAAGAAATGTTGAAACCAACTTTTGATTTTATAGGAGACAAAAATGGTGGTCTGTCATTACCCTGCTTCGCTGAAACTTCTTCCAAAGCTTTCTCCAATTTTTTAAAATGAATTGGTGATATTTCTTTTTTCAAATACATAACCTCGCTTAGATTCAAAGTTTCTTTTACACCCTTACCACCAGCGAGCAAACTTTCTATTTGATTGATGACAGTTTCTTCTTCCAAACCCCTCTCCTTAGCAATTTCTCTTACAGTCTTTTCGGCTTTGATCAAAAGAGCAGTTTTATCATAAGTTGAGAGTTTCGGTGGTTTAATCTTTTTGCCATTTTTATCTTTCTTTATTGCATGCAAAGGTGCCACTTTTGCCAAGAATTCATTTTGCTTTTGAGTAATATCTTTCTCATCCGTATATTCAAGAATTCTCTCCGCTTTATCCGATAACTCTCTAAAATGTTTATCGTGCTCCAAAACCTCACGATGAACTTGAAGGGCATTCTCACTAAATCCAAGAATGGAAAGTCCTGCTAAAGTACGAACTCGAGAAAGAGCAACGTATCCCATTCCTGGTTCAAAAGCTTTGGAAAGATCCACTTCTATAGCATCCAAACTCATACCCTGACTCTTGTGAACCGTAATAGCCCAAGCCAAACGCAAAGGATACTGACTTATTTCAGCCAAAAGTTTACCATCATCAGCAATCTGCCAGTTGGCACGCTCTATTGTTATAAGTCTTCCTTCAGGAAAATCTGGAGAAACAGCTGTTCTGATGACCGGATCTGAGTCTGGTGCACAAGAGACGACGACGCCGAGAGTTCCGTTGACGTATCCTTTTTCAAAATTATTTTTTACACACATCACTCTGGCACCCTTTCGCAGACGCAAGATTTCTGGAGCCAAACAAGTTTTCTTCAATGTTTCAACGAGTGGTCTCCTTCCCTTTGAAGTCATTTCATAAACGATTTCATTGGCTTGAACTTTGTTGAGCTCTCTACCATTAACGGAATCAACATCAAGGTTGTGCGTGTAGAGACGGGTTGGTTCAATACCAGTTTGATTTGGTACCCCCTCCCCCCCAGGGGGGGTGGTCTCATTCTTTTCTTTACCAGAGAGACCCCGCTCGCCCGAAAAATCCTCCCTTACCGTCAAATCAATTACCGACTCATAACTGTTTTCTTCTTGGTTGTAATTGGCCTCATCTAACCCACTATAGTTAGCTTCTTCGTCATCGCCAAAATTACCAAGACCTTTTACATGACTTGCATCCTTCACATGACGACTCTTCAACTGCTCACGAGCCTTACTAGAAACCTTACCCGACCTGATCTCATTTAATATCGCAAGAATCGGATCATTATTCTGACGGAAATTTTCATGTAAATAACAGACGACGAAGCCGGCTTCTTTCCAAGAATCAGAATTATAAATAAATCGTGCTTCAGGTTCGCCCATCCTACTGACTGGTGGAAGCTGGAAAAAATCACCACACAAAACAACTTGTAAACCACCAAAAGGCTCTTCCGATTTCCTGACGTGCTTCAAAACACTATCTACAATATCCAGACGAAAATGATGCAACATAGAGACCTCGTCAATGATAAGAACTTTTGCCTCCAGAAGCTTATTCTTCACATAACCTTTCTGACCGATCTCTTCTATTTCGTCCAGAGAAAGCCTGTCCTTGATACCTATTCCCGTCCAAGAATGAATAGTCACCCCACCCATATGAGTTGCTGCAATACCAGTTGAAGCGGTTATACCTATCGGAACATCATGCTCTTTCAAATATCTAATATACTCATTCACGACAAAAGTCTTACCACTACCAGCTGGTCCAGTGATAAAAACATTCTTACCCGATTTCAGGATGTTAAGTGCATCGCGTTGGGTCATGGGGGAAGTATAACAGAAAAATGTTGTCATTCCCGCGAAGGCGGGAATCCAGGATTATTACGAACAAACAATTGCTTCATTTTGTGGTAACCATGGATTCCCGCCTTCGCGGGAATGACACAACAAAAATTAAGAATTCTTGATTCTTCCCGCCCGTAGCGCATTTCCTATTGGAATAAAATCTGTAATGAAGTTGTAAGCAGCGGCGCCAGCGGGACCGATGAGACCAAAAGAAACCAAACCGAGACCAATAATATTTGTGATGGCCCAAATAGCAAAACATTGCCACATAATATTCTTAACATTTTGAGCTGTCTTCATGATAATAGGTAGACGATCCAAATGATCATGCATAATCGTAATATCGGATGCTTCAATAGCAGCATCAGAACCGATACCACCCATAGCAATAGAGACGTCAGCCAAAGCCAAGGAAGCAGCATCATTCACACCATCACCGATGTAAGCAACGATCTCACCTTTCTTTCTTTCCTTCTGAAACTTGCGTACAAATTCAACTTTACTTTCTGGAGTCATATTGGCATGAGGATGAGTCAAACCAAGCTCACTTGCTACCATACGCGCAGTTTTTTCATTGTCACCAGTGAGCATATGCCACTCCTTCACACCGAGGATCTTGGTCTCATCAATGATCTCTTTCATCCTTGGACGTAGTTCATCTACATAAGAAACCAGTCCGGCTGTTTCTCCATTTATAGACAAAACTACAATACCGCGACCGCTATCTTTCTCCATATCAATATCTTTTTTAATTTCATCCGCAACAGGAATATTTTCTTTTTCAAGGAAAGAAAGACGACCGATGAACATTTTGTCATTATCATGACTAAATGAAACACCTTGACCAGAAATTTCTTTTGATTCATGTGGTGCATGAACCTTTACATTTTTATCTTTCAAATAATCGGCAATAGCTTTTGAGACAGCATGTTTTGATTCGGATGTACCCATTCCAAAAAGTTCCAAGACTTTTTCCTTGGAATATTTTCCATAAGCTTTGAGATCTACAACCTTTGGACGACCCTTGGTCAAAGTTCCGGTCTTATCAGTCAAGACATATTTCATTCTTGAGAGTTGTTCATAAGCGGCTGAACCCTTCACTATTACTCCTCTCTTAGCAGTCCTAGAGATAGCGGCAGTGAAAGCCAATGGTACAGCGACGGCAATATCATCAGCGCAAACGACCAACAATACCGCCAAGATAACTTTCATATCCAAACCGAGTAAATACATTGTGACTGTACTCAACAATGCCAATCCTATATACCACTTCGTGAATGTATTAGCAGTGCGCTCGGCCTGACTTTTGTTTCTACTAGCTTCTTCAACCAAAGTGATGATGTGTGCCAAAGTCGTATCGGCTCCAACTTTTTCTGCTTTGACAATCAAAGAACCCGATTCATTCACCGTTGATGTAAATACTTTGTCACCAGGCCTTTTTGAAACCAATTCGCTTTCACCAGTCAAAGACGACTCGTCCACATCAGCCAATCCAGATTGGATAATTCCATCAACAGGCATCCTGTCACCTGCATTGACGATGACTAGGTCTCCGGGTTTAACTTCTTTTATATGAATATCCTTAACTGTTTCCCCTATTTGAACTCTGACCCATTCAACGTGATACTTCATCAAACTTTGAATGGTCTTTTTCGTACGCGCTTCGGTAATATGATCAAAGATTCTAGCAAAAGCGAGCATGAGTGTGATAAAAGACGCAGAGAACCATTCCTTTGAAAGTAATGAAAAAATGAGGGCAATAGAAGCTAATAGATCAACTGATACCTGACGCTTGAAAAGAGATTTGAGTGCACTCCAAGCTACTGGCAAAAGTCCCAAGAATGAAACTCCAGCCAAGAATAGGTTTGACCATGTCTCATGTAAAAAGAATGACATGCCGAGAAATATGACGGTAAGAGCAATGAGCAGGATATCAAAGACAAGAAAAAATTTATCTTCAAAATCACTCCATCTAGAGTTTTCAGGATTCATGTGGTAATTATAGCACCGGAGGTTACACCTCCGGAAGCGAGATAATCTATATATAAAATAACATTTGCTTTCGATATTGAACCATTCCGGAGGTGTAACCTCCGGTTTGACAACATAAGAATTATCGTGCTAATCTTTTTTTAGATAGCTGGTTAGGCCGATGGTGCTTCTAAATACTGTATACCAGCTCTGTGTGAAGTATGTCGGTTAATCCTCTTCTAATGTTAATGGATGCCTACCAACATACTTCACACTACAATTTATGGAAGAAATTCCATGGTGAGGTTATGAGTCCTGTGTTTCTATTTCCGCGATACCTCACCAAAATTTACGGAGTAATCCGTTACGAAGGGGTTTTATGAGAGAGTTGTTTCTAGTTTACCAGTAAACCCCTTCGTTAAACTTTGTTCTTTGTTAATTTGGATTGGTTACAGTGGGGCTATTATTACAATTGACCTACCAATCCATGCAAGACGATTTATGGTCCATTTGTTTCTATTAACTGAATAATCGTCTTGCAAAATTTATGATGAAAATGTTTTGGTTTGTAATCAAGTGTTTCTAATCAGAGAATACCAAAATATTTTCATCAGTCTTTAGTGGGTGGTTTGGTTATCAGCTTGTTGTTTCTAGAACGACAATACCAAACCATTCCACTACACTTTACGGAGTAATCCGTTACGAAGGGGTTTTAATGCATGATTGTTTCTAATATTGATATAAACCCCTTCTTAATTTCTGTTCTTTGTTAATTATGGAAGAAATTCCATGGTGAGGTTACAACTAGACTGTTTCTATGGCTGGATTACCTCACCAAAATTTGTTGAATGTGATTTATAATTAGGGTGTTTCTTGTACGCATCTAATCACATTCAACAAGGGCAAGGATAAGAAAAGGATGCTTCTAAGAGCGCTATTCCTTGCCCATCCCTCAAAGTAAATAACTGTAGAAGTTACATATTTTGAGGGGTGAAATCTATGACCGTTATTGAGTTCAAAATAGCTTGACAATGTAACGGTATCGTGCTACTCTATTTTTAGACAACTGGTTAGTAATGGCGTGACGCTTCTAAGCCAAATATACCAGCCCTGTGTGAAGTGTGTTGGTTAAAAAGAAAATATTCTTATGCTTTGATTACCAACATACTTCGCACTACAATTTATGGAAGAAATTCCATGGTGAGGTTAGAATCGGCGTGTTTCTACGCAACCCTTACCTCACCAAAATTTACGGAGTAATCCGTTACGAAGGGGTTTTAACCAGCAGCTGTTTCTAGCCGTTACCTAAACCCTTTCTTAATTTTGTTCTTTGTTAATTTGGATTGGTTAGGAAAAACTTGTTTCTAGGTCGAAGCTACCAATCCGTGCAGGGCGATTTATGGCGATATTGTTTCTAAATTATACGTAATCGTCTTGCAGAATTTATGATGAAAATGTTTTGGTTTGTAATACGTTGTTTCTAGTCGGGGCGTACCAAAATATTTTCATCAGTCTTTAGTGGATGGTTTGGTTATCCCAAAATTGATTCTAGCATAACAATACCAAACCATTCCACTACAATTTATGGAAGAAATTCCATGGTGAGGTTAGAGATGGTATGTTTCTAGGCATGGTGTACCTCACCAAAATTTGTTGGATGTGATTTATTGAGTTTGTGTTTCTAAAATTGAGATAATCCCATTCAACAAGGGCAAGGATATAACGACGATGTTTCTAGGACGGCGTTTCCTTGCCCATCCCTCAAAGTAAATAACTGTAGAAGTTACATATTTTGAGGGGTGAAATATTCCCCCGGTTGGTTACACATCATGTGTTTCAAATAAACTACGGTTTGTTCTGTCGTCGCTCGGACGTTGTGAATATAGTACACATTCACACGACCCTCGCTAGCCAGAATAAATAACTACCAACCGCTCTTTGAAAATAAATGTTACCTGTTCAACTCAATGTTGACTGGTTAAAAAAAGAAAGAAGAGAAAAATGAAGACAAAAAACGAATGGATGATGCAATTGGCAGGAGCCACGCGCATCATTGGGATCGTGCCTCGCGTAAAAGCGACGGCCGATCGTGAATCGCGACCGACAACCCTCGCAGTCTATGATTGTGGGGAATCGGTTTTCAGACCCAAGCTAGAAGTCCCGGATGAACAATCCGAATTAGACTTCGTCCTAGGGTGTATGCCAGTCAAATGGCGCAAGGTGACGGAAGGTGAAGACTTGAAAGGTTTCAAGGAACACCACATCATCATGAAGAAGGATCCGGAGGACAACAAAAAATTCGTGGCGGATAAAGTTCCGGCCGCGTATGAAGGTCTCAAAAAAGGTGATGTGATCGTCATGAGCCTCGGTGGCTCTGGAGATAACTTCGCTTTTGCCCTTTCCCGTCAAGCAGACGAGATTGGTGCACTAGTCCTTCGCTGTCCCCCGTTTCAATTGAAAGAGGCTCGTTTGGAATTGGTAAAAACTGATCCCAAAAATGAGACTCTGGATGATAGCTTCGTCCTAGTACAGATGGTCAAGGCAGGGCCCGATAAGTTTTATCCCGTATTCGTACGGGAACGTAAACTCACTCGGATGCGTGGATGCTATCAACGTCGTATTGACGTGATGAAGGCTCGCATAGCCTGCGAGCAACGTCTCCGCCAGCGGTTCATTGGAGAAATCTTCTGCAGTGCTGAAGGAAAATATCCTGAAGGCGCTCTGGAGAAAGAATTCAATGCTATCGCCGCAAATGATGCGGTACTAGGAGCTCTTATCACCGAAGAACATTCGGCCGATCTAGCACTGAATAAAGCTTGCATGGAACTTCCTGTTTTTACGGAGGTATTCAAACAAGTTTCTGGAATTGGTCCAGCCATCGCGTCCCGCCTCATCTCGGCGATTCAAGATATTCGCCGTTTTGAAACCAAATGGAAACTTCGCAAGTTTTGTGGAGTCCATTGTATGAATGACGGGCATTTCCCCCGTCGCCGAAAAGGAGAGACCTCGAACTGGAATCCGGATTGCCGGCAAGCCTTGTTCCTACTTGGCGATCAATTCAACCGGCAAGTCAAAAAGGGTACGTTTTGGGGTAACAAACTCCTAACGAACAAAAAATACTACCGGGACAAATATCCCGTGCCAGTGGAAGTGGTTAATAGTAAAGGGAAAAAGATCAAGAATTACACGGACGGCCACATTCAAAAAAGGGCCCTCTGGAAGACTCTCGGCGAGTTTGTTGAATGGTTATTCGGCGAATGGTGGAGACTTGAAAAAGCTCACTCGGCGAATATTCCCTTCGTAGTCACCGGTCCGACCGATCCGGTTGAAAATCCAGGAGATGGTCCGACCGACGATGCAACAGCTACGGATGAATCCGGTGGTAATACCACCGATGAGTCGTCTGAAGAAAAAGCTGCTTAGTTCTTTTGTGGGGTTAAGACACCCTTGATTCTATAGTTGCTCTACCCCACATACACCGCGTAATGCAAAATCAGAAATGATAATGCACTACGCGGTTTTTAGTTCCTTTCCGGAAGTGAAGCTTCCGGAAAGTCCCATTACACCCCAGCCAACCTTATAGCCACATACAAAACTCCTATTCCAAGCAAAGTCATGACGGTCGTGAGCAACTTTGGGTGAGAATGATGACTCTCTGGTATGAGGTCACTGGCACCTATGTAAAGGAAAAATCCGCAGAAGAGGGCGAGGACAATACTGAGACCCTGCTCTGGAAGACTGAAAAACATTGTAGAAACCGCGCCAAGTACGGGTGCCGAAGCGTCCACTAGTAACCACTTGAAGGCTTGCTTCCCTTCCCCCTTATTTTTCAAAATCATACTAACTGTATTTATTCCATCAGAAAAATCGTGAACCAAAACCGCAACAGCTACCACGGCACCTATGACGGCTGATACTTGAAAAGCCAAACCTACAACCACACCATCTAGAAAGCTGTGAACCGAGAGGCTTCCCGCACCTAGAATACCTCGTTTAATATTTTTCCCTTCGGTATAGGCTATATTATTTTCATTTGAAATATTTTCGTCATGTTCGTGATCAGAATGAGAATGTAACATCACCATACGATCCAATAATAGATACGCTATAAAACCAATAGCTGATATCGTAGTAATAGTAGCAACATTATAAAACTGTGAACCCAGTTCTATAGCTTCTGGCATAAGGTCAAAGAAAACTACACCCAGAACGGCGCCAGCACTAAAACCCAAGATGAGGTGAAGCTTATCTTTGAAACGAAGCGCAATGAGACCACCTGCCAAAGTAGACAAGAACGTGGCTATTGAGATTATTATTATCATAAGAGTATTATAGCAAAATAACACGTTTGATACCCCGGGGGTATCGTAATTGAAACCTCTCACCCTACTCCACCTGCTCAGGCCCATCCAAAATAATCTCCGCTTTTCCATTATAAGACTTGATAAGCCCAGTAATCTTGACCTCCCTTTCATAACTTTTTACATCTTTGAATTTCTTCAAATCCGAAGCAAATATAACTGCCGAAAAAGAACAATTATTAAACTCCGGACAAAAATCTAGAAAAGTTGTGTTGCTCTTTGAAGTGAAAACTTTGACCACCTTTCCCTTCACCACCGCTTTTTCACCAATATGATCCATCGCTTCTGTGTAATCATATTCCTGAATCTCTCCCGTACCAGAATTATTATTCAATCCTACATTTTTACTTGAATAATCACCGCTAGAATTTAGTTTGAGCATCTCATTATCACCTGATCTAGACGATACAACATAGACTATTAGAATAAACGCCAAAATTACACCAACTATTGCATATTTCTTATATCTAACAAACAATTCTTTTAATTTATTGTAATTCATATTTACTGGTTTTTAATCAAAACTTTTTTAATAATATTCAAATACTGTTTTCTGACACCATCATTTGTCCCAATTTCCAATATTTCATCATTAATATTAGTCGCCGAAGCTGTCCAATTGTAACTTCCAGAAGCATAAGCTTTATCAGTCACAACTGTTTTGATATGCATGATACCTTCTGGATGCTTTTGAGTTTCCACCACAATCCCCGCTTCCCGTAATTCTTCAACAATATTCTTATTACTATCCAAACTCGCACCAGCATCAGTAATACCAACAACTTCCAGACCCCTTTTCTTGGCTTGTATCAATGCTGAAGCAATATCTTTCTTGGTGAAAAAATAAATAGCAAAGTAAACATATCTATCGGCATTATTTATTACCTTTATTATTTCCTGATCATTCTGTCTTTTATCCAATGAATAGACCACTCTAAATTGAGAGCTCACTCTATAATTTGCAACCGTTATACTAATTCCAAACATACAAATAAAGATCAGTACCCAAACAATCAGTCGTTTGTAATTCTGCGGATTTGTAACCCACTCCTTTGGATGCTCAAAAAAGTAACGGCACTTCTGTCGGATTGATATTTCCATAATTATTATTTAATTATCTCTCTCTTTTCTCTACTAATTTTTTAGGCAGGACTTGCGGGATATTGTATCACACACTGTGTCATTCCCGCGAAGGCGGGAATCCAGGATGTAACCACATTAAGAAGTGTAAATTTTGTTAGTTCAAAGTGAAAAGTGCAAAATGCAAAGTTGTAATTATTAGTTAATAGTTAAGGAAC
>Ga0172379_10002619_pt1 | contig 31227 bp, 26 predicted proteins | sample GrowelOW334metaG_FD_119756 | JGI IMG/M metagenome (GOLD analysis project Ga0172379, IMG submission 119756) | Groundwater microbial communities from an aquifer near a municipal landfill in Southern Ontario, Canada - Groundwater well OW334 metaG | ecosystem: Environmental > Aquatic > Deep...
AATCGACGATTGGTCATAAAATCACCTCCTTTCCTTCGTGGGGTGATTTTATTATACACCCGAGAGCTATCGCTCTAAACGCACACGCCGGCCACAGGCCGGCGGTTTTTGCGGGTAACAAAACACAGCCCAAAAGAGGCTGTATTTTGTTATTGGTGTAGGAATTTAAAGTCGGATAATCACTTAAACGCCTGTTTTTTCTTTTAGTTCAGCAACTTCTTCTTTGTTATCCTTTTTTAGTTCAGCAACTTCTTCTTTGTTATCTTTTTTTAGTTCCGTAATTTTTTCTTTTAATTCAATCATTTTTAATTCTCGGCTAACCATAATGTCATTTAATTTTGACAGTTCTTCGATGCGAGCATTGAGTTCTTCGGTTTTAGCGGCGATGCCCTGTTCAAGATCTTTAGTGTAATTGGCTAATTTTGTTTCAATGGCTCTCTTTAAAGTGATATCTTCAATGGCTAATAGAATTTGTTTAGTACTATCTAGTTGTCTGGCATTAAGCAACATGGTCTTCGAACCAATTTTAGGAAATTCGTGGGTAACCTCGTAATCATTAAAAACTTTTTTATCCGGTAAAATTTCTTCTAATAATTTTCTGAGTTCCGGGATATCCCATTGATTATTTCCTAACTCATAAATAAGATGATTCTCAGTGTCGGCTTTGGTAACCCCAAAATTGTTGTAAAAAGAGATATTAGCTCCAACAACTTTAAGGTCAGGATTAAGAATTAAAAAAGGTTCTCTGGCTGTATCCGAAAAGGTTCTAATATAATGCAGAGCTATTTCCCTTTCCTCTGTCGTGGATTTATTATTTTCCATATAATTATTTCAATAATCTTGTATATATTGAAAAATCGACCTTTTAAATTTTTCAATTTTTTATCATTATGTAAATTTTGTCATTAAATAAAACAAGATATTTTAGTGTTATTATAAATAATTTTATTAATTTTGTAAAACACCTTATTTTTTTTAAAAAAATTACTTAGTGATAAATTTTATGCTATAATTATAAAAAAAGAAAGAGTGGAAATGTGCTTATATAATATTTTGGATTATGGCCAAGAAAAAACCTAAAGAAAAGCTGGGAGTTAAGGTTAAAAAATTTTTTAAAATTTTAGGGCCAGGTGTTATTACCGGCGCGGCGGATGATGATCCGTCGGGTATCGCGACCTACACGCAAACTGGGGCGCAATTTGGCTATGGTCAACTCTGGACAGCAATTTTTATGTTGCCGTTTATGATTTCAGTCCAAGAAGCTTGCGCGCGTATTGGGGCAGTGACTGGGCAGGGTATCGCCTCAGTAGTTAAGAAAAATTATAGTAAAAAGGTTTTATTTTGTTTAGTTGGTTTAGTACTAGTGGCTAATACTATTAATATTGGCGCCGATATTGGCGCCGTGGCGGCCGCTATTCAACTGATTATTCCGGTTAATTTTTCTTTGCTGGTTTTACTCTTTACTGCTTTAATTTTATTTTTAGAAATATTTTTATCTTATCGTAATTATGCACGAGTTTTAAAGTGGCTTTGTTTATCGCTCTTAGCTTATCCTTTAACTGTTTTTCTGGTTCATCAGCCCTGGGGAACTTTAGTAAAAGCAACCTTGGTGCCTAATTTTGAATTCAATTTTGCTTTTTTGTTTATTATCACGGGTGTACTTGGTACGACTATTTCGCCTTATATGTTTTTTTGGCAAGCCTCAGAAGAGGTCGAGGAGGAGAAAGAAAAGCATATGCTCGGTCGTGGCAAGCCAAAAGTAACCAAAAGATTTTTGCGTAATTTGCGGATTGATAATTTAGCAGGCATGGTGTTTTCGGAAATTGCTACTTGGTCAATTATTGTGGTGGCAGCCACCGTTCTTCATAACAGTGGTATCACTGATGTTAAAACCGCGGCTGATGCGGCCAGAGCCCTAGAGCCTTTAGTCCAGACTTTCCCTAACGCGGGGTTTTTAGCTAAAATGATTTTTGCGACTGGGGTAGTTGGTTTAGGACTTCTGGCTATTCCTGTTTTAGCTGGTTCAGCTTCTTATGCCTTAAGTGAGGCTTTAAGCTGGAAAGAAGGTTTGAGTTTGAAGTTTAAAAAAGCCCATGGTTTTTATGGCGTTATTACTATTGCGACTTTAGTGGGTCTTTGTATTAATTTTATTGGGATTGATCCGATTAAAGCGTTGGTTTTCACGGCGGTGTTTAATGGCGTAGCGGCGGTGCCGTTATTATTTTTTATTGCTAAGATTGCTGGTAGCGAAAAAATTATGGGTAAACACAAAAGTGGCACTCTATCACGAACTTTAGTTTGGCTGACTTTTGTGGTTATGGGTATTACGGCCATTGCCATGTTTATAACCCTGGGACAGTCGTAGAAAATTAATATTTTTAAATTAAAAAAAATAGCTCCGATAACTATCGGAGCTATTTTTTGTTTGCTTATTTTAACAACACTTACATTTGAACATTTTCATTAAACCGAGAAGAATTAAGAGGATTGACCACGCCATCAGCATGGTGTCGGTCGTCATAACTCCTAAGGAGCCGAGTAAAAGTAAAATGCCGGAAAGTAGTAAAAACATTGCGCCCATTTTGTGGTGTGGGCAAGAGCAAGTTTGTCCTTTTTGATTCATATTTTTTTATTAAATTTAAGTAACTTTATTATTGTAGCATATATTTTTATTAATTAACAAAACATGGTATAATTAGAGTAATTAAATAAACGAATATGATAAATAAATTTCGTAGTTTTTTTTATGGACAAAACAAAAAATTTTTTAACACTATTCTTTTTGTGGCGATGGTTATTGGTTTGTCGTTCTTGCTTGCCCCTAATTCAGCTGAAGCCGCAGCTAGAACCGCTTCAGTAAGTGGTAACTGGAATAGTACTGCAACTTGGGGCGGATCTTCTGTGCCAGTAGCCGGTGATACGGTGACTATTAATTCAGGTATTACCGTAACAGTAACCGCTAATGCTGCTTGTTCTTCTATTGCTTTTACTACCGGTACTAATGGCACTACGGCCAGTATTAATATTAATAGTGGGATTTTATTAGCTGTTAGTGGTAATGTGACCATCACTCGTCCAGGCACTAATAATTCGAATGTGATTAATGTGGGAAGCGGAACCCTGACAGTTGGCGGAGCCTTGGCGCTTTCCGGCACAACTGGCAATCGTACTTCTACGCTTAATATTAATACTGGAACGGTGACGGTGACGGGAAATATCACTTCAGCTGGCACTGCTTCACAAATTATTTTTTCTGGTGCGGGAATTCTTAATGCTGGCGGAACTTTTATGAGTGGCACAACCGGAACTTTTACTCCGGATGGTGGCACGATTAATTACAACGCGAATGGCGCGCAGACGGTTGGAGTTTATACTTATAATAATCTTAAATTTTCCGGCTCTGGCGCCAAGTCTATGGCGGCCGGTATTTCGGTGACCAGTAATTTAAGTATTGCCACCACGGGAACCGCGACGGCTAGTGTCGAGGCTGGACAAAATCTTGATGTGGGCACCTTAACTCTGGGAGGACTCGGCCGAATTAACGGCACTTGGGGTTCTACTAGTTCCAGTGCCACTAACCAAAATAATACTTATTTCGCGGCAACTACCGGAATTTTAACTGTAGCCACTGATACCCGCGCATCTCAGTCGACTTTAACAGCTGTTGCTACTCCGTCGACTGTTGTTTATGGTTCTACTTCTGCGTTGTCTTCAATTGGAGGTAGTGGCACGGGCGCGGTTACTTATTCGGCCGGTGCTTCAACAGGCTGTTCAATTTTAGGTACCACTCTTTCTGTAACTGATGCCAATGGAACTTGCGATATTACAGCTACTAAAGCCGGCGATACTAGTTATTTTTCTGCTGATTCTGCGTCACTTCCTATTACCTTATCTAAGAAAACTTTAACTGTTACCGGTATTACCGCTAGTAATAAAATATATGATCAAACCACTGATGCAACTTTAAATACCGGTAGTGCCACGCTTGTCGGTGTGGTGGGAGGAGACTCAATTACTTTAGACACGACTAGTGCGGTCGGTACTTTTGCTAATGCTAATATTGGTACAGGAAAAACGGTTACGATTTCCGGTCTTACTATCTCTGGCGCTCAAGCCACAAATTATACTTTAACCCAGCCAACGACTACAGCTAATATCACTGCCAAAGCTTTGACGGTTAGTGGGATTACAGCCTCTGATAAAATCTACAATCAAAGTGCTTCAGCTACTATTGATACTATTTCGGCTAGCTTGGTCGGAGTAATTTCTGGCGATACCGTTAATTTAAATACCGGCTCCGCTAGTGGCACTTTTGCTAATGCTAATGTGGGGACAGGTAAAACGGTAACTATCTCTGGTCTAACTATTTCTGGCGCTTCCTCTGGAAATTATTCACTAACGCAACCGACGACTACGGCCAGTATTACGGCTAAAAATTTAACTGTCATTAGTATCACAGCTAACAATAAAATTTATAATCAAACAACTTCAGCCACTCTTAATACTGGCTCCGCTACCTTAGTTGGAGTGATGGCAGGTGATACTGTTACTTTGAGCACGGCTTCGGCCGTTGGTACTTTTGCCAGTCCTGATGTGGCCAATGGTATTACTGTTACTGTCTCCGGTTTGACTATTTCTGGGGCTTCGGCCACTAATTATTCTTTAACTCAGCCAAGTACTACAGCAAATATCACTCCTAAAGCTTTAACGGTTAGTGGAATTACGGCTTCCAATAAAATCTATGATCAAACTACTGACGCAACTTTAAATACGACTAGTGCGGCACTTGTCGGTGTTATTTCTGGTGATACAGTTGATTTAAATACTGGTTTCGCTATCGGTACTTTTGCTAATGCTAATATTGGTACGGGTAAAACTGTGACGGTTTCCGGTCTTACTATTTCAGGGGCTTCCTTTGGAAATTATTCTTTAACCCAGCCCTCAACTACGGCAAATATTACAGTTAAGAATTTAACGGTTAGTGGAATTACGGCTAACGACAAAGAATATAGTGGTAATAATAGCGCTACTCTAAATACTGGGAGCGCCAGTTTAGTGGGAGTCATATCAGGCGATACGGTAAATTTAAATACCGCTAGCGCTACGGGAGTTTTTGCTAGTGTCAATGTTGGTACTGGTATTACTGTGACCATTTCTGGTCTTACTATTTCTGGAGCTTCGGCGACCAATTATTCTTTAACCCAACCGACAACCACTGCCAGTATTACTCCAAAACCTATCACCGTTACAGCAGCCGCTAAAACCAAAATCTTTGGCGCTTCCGATCCAGCCTTTACTTATACCTCATCTGACTTGGGTGCTAGTTTCACGGGTTCGCTAACTCGTGATGCCGGAGAAAATGTTGGCACTTACGCCATCACCCAAGGCACACTGTCAGCTGGAGCTAATTATGCGATTACTTATGTCGGAGCTAATTTAACTATTACGGCTAAGAGTATTACTGTCACGGCTGCTGCCAAGACTAAACAATATGGTGATTCTGATCCAACTCTAACTTATACTTCGTCTGACCCCGGCGCTAGTTTCACGGGTTCACTAACTCGTGATGCTGGAGAGAATATTGGTACTTACGCCATCACCCAAGGCACACTCTCGGCTGGCGCTAATTACAATATTACTTACGTCGGGGCTAACTTAACTATTACGATTAAAACTATTACAGTCAGTGGAATTACAGCTGATAATAAAATTTATGACAGAACCACTGATGCGACTTTAAATACAGCTAGCGCCAGCTTAGTGGGAGTTGTAACGGGAGATACAGTTGATTTAAATACTGGTTCCGTTGTCGGAACTTTTGCTAATGCTAATATTGGCACTGATAAAACCGTTACTATAACTGGTCTAACTATTTCTGGAGCTTCGGCTGGAAATTATTCACTAACGCAACCAACCGCTACCGCCAGTATTACAGCCAAAGAATTAACCGTCACGGGAATTACAGCTGATGATAAAGTTTATAATGGAAATACTACAGCTACTTTAAATAAGACAAGCGCTGCTTTAGTTGGCGTTATAACTGGCGACTCAATTACTTTGAATACTACTTCGGCTGTTGGTACTTTTGCCAGCGCTGATGTGGGCGTAGGTATTACCGTGACTATAAGTGGCTTAACTATCTCTGGCACAGCTTCTGGTAATTATAGTTTAACTCAGCCCACAACTATTGCCAGTATTCTAAATCCTGTGCCAACTACCACGAGTATTAATCCAGTTAATAAAATTGCTGGCGACCTAGAATTTAATTTAACGGTTAATGGCACTAATTTTACTACTAGCTCAGAAGTTAATTTTAATGGCACGGCTAAAGCTACCACTTTTGCTAGTTCTACTCAGCTTACTGCCGTTATTCCGGCTAGTGACATTAATACAGCCGGTAGTTTTTCTGTGACGGTTATTAACCCAGCTCCGGGTGGTGGCACATCTAATGCTCAAACCTTTACCGTTGACCCTGTACCAACTTCTCAACTAGCTTTAAATGATGTGACCTCTATGGTAGCTGGTGAACGCGCTGCTTATACGGTGACGCGTCAAGACAATCTGGGGGTGCCGGTTACAGTTGGAACTACTAGGGTTTATTTATATTCTAATTCTTTAGGCGCTCATAAGAAATTTTATAACGCAGCCTCTGGTGGCGCTGTTGTTACTTTTGTTGATATTACTAACGGTAACTCTACTGCCAATGCTTGGTATTACGATGAAACTCCTGGTTCCTATACTATTACTGCAACGGATGCCACCCCAAGTCCTGATGGGGCGACCGGTCTAATTGATGCTACTGATTCTTTAACTGTGACCTCGGGAGTTGCTACTCAATTTAGTCTAAATAGTCCCGGTAGCTTAATTGCTGGTAATCGCGCGAGCTATGAAGTGACTCGCAAAGATTCTTTTAATAATTTAGTGACAACAGGTGAGACGATTGTTTATTTTTATTCCACCTCGGCTGGTGTTAATAAAAAATTCTATGATGCTGCAACTAATGGCAACATTGTAACCTCAGTGACGATAACTGATGGTGCCTCAATAGCTAATATTTGGTATTATGATGAAACTCCTGGCACTTATACTATTACGGCTTCTGATACCACGCCAAGTCCTGACGGAGCTAACGGTATTATTGACGATACGGATTCTTTACAAGTTACGGCCGGTGCTACCACTCAGTTTACTATTAATGATGTGGTTTCAATTACGGCTGGGGAGCGAGGGGCTTATACTATTACCCGTCTTGATTCTTTCGGTAATTTAGCCACTACTGGCTCAGATACCGTTTATCTTCATTCCACCTCCATTGGCGCTAATAAAAAATTTTTTGATTTAGCCGTCGGAGGTAATGTTATTACTTCTATAGTAATTGGCGGTGGTAATTCTACAGCCAATGTTTGGTATTACGATGAACTAGCTGGCACCTATACTATTACGGCATCTGACAGTCAAAGTGTGCCTGATAGCACTGGCATAGTTGATGCAACTGACAGCCTAGTCGTTGGTACAGGTGCTTTAGCTCAATTAAGCGTTAATGATCAGACTAGCATGACGGCCGGTACTAGAGTAGCTTATACCGTAACGCGCAAGGATCAATTTGGTAATTTAATTACCCTGGGCTCCACTGTAGTTAATTTAAGCACCTCAGGTGTTAATGGTAATCAGAAATTCTACAATGACGCTACGGCTGGCAATCAAATATCTTCAATTTTTATTGCTGATGGCAACTCTACCGTCGATGTTTGGTATTATGATGAATTAGCCAGCAATGTGACCGTGACTATGTCTCATGGTTCTTTAGAAGTTAGTGATGCGGTTGATTCACTGATAGTTAATCCGGCAACAGTTAGCCAATTTTTATTAAACGATCCGGCTATAATGATGACGGCTGGCACTAGACTGGGCTATACGGTAACGCGCAAAGATTCTTTTAATAATCTAGTAATTAGTGGTGACAATATAGTTTATTTATATAGTAATTCGGCTGGTCCTGTATTTTTCTATGATGCCAGTAGCGACGGCAATACCATTTCTTCAGTAACTATTACTAACGGTAATTCCCAAGCTAACTTTTGGTATTATGATGAAGCTCCTGGTACGCCGATGATTACCGCTTCTGATGCTATCGGCACACCCGATGGCACTACAGGTATTATTGACGCTACAGATTATGTGACGGTAGATTCAGCGCCGATTACGGCGACAAGATTTGTTATTTTAAATCCCACGGACGGCACCGTTGATGCACCGATTACGGTGACAGTTCAAGCGCAAGATGATAGTGGTAATATTGATACGACTTATCAAAGTGATGTGACTATTTTAGCCGGCGGTAGTGCTAGCGGTGGCGGTTTAGTTGATATAAGCAATGGTGTGGGCACGATTAATATTTCCGACACCGTAGCACAAACGGTTAATTTATCTTTATCCGATACCCAGCTAACTAATTTAAATGTCGCTTCAACGCAAAATGTAGTTTTTGCTCCAGGTGTAGTCAGACAATTTATAATCAATGACCCGGGCGATTTAGTTGCCGGTGGTCGCGCAGCTTATACGGTGGCGCGCTTTGATCAATATAATAATTTAGTTACTACGGGTAGCAATGCTGTCTATTTATATTCCAATTCTACTGGCGCTTCTAACAAATTTTATAATCAAGCGACTGATGGTAGTATCATCACGTCTCTTAATATTACCAATGGAAACTCTCAAGCTAGCTTTTGGTATTATGATGATAAGGTTGGTAATTGGTCCATAGTGGTTTCTGATCACGGTACAGCTCCAGACGGAGATACTGGAATTCATGATACCACCGACCCCCTGGCCGTAACACCGGGCGCGGTCTTTAGATTTATTTTAAATAATCCTGGTGATATGTCTGCTAATACTAGATTAGGATATACGGTTAGCCGAGAGGATCAGTTTGGTAATGCCGTGACTAGTGGTACGACCAATGTTAATTTATCTAGCAACTCTACTGGTGCTCATTCTTTCTATGATGCGGTGAGCGCTGGTAGCGTTATTACTCAAGTTACTATTTCTAATAGTAGTTCTACAGCTAATTTCTGGTATTTTGATGGTACCGCCGGTACCTGGATAATTACCGCCTCTAATAATGCGTTAGGAATAGTGGAGGCTACCGATAGTGTGACGGTTAGTTCTGTGCCAATCACGGCGACTCGTTTTGTTATTTTGCCACCAGGCAACGCTTTGGTTGGAGCTAGCGTTATTGTGACGATTGAAGCTCAAGATGATGCTGGGAATATCGATACCACCTATCAACAAGATGTTACTTTAGTGACTGATGGCAGTGCTACTGGAGGCGGGTTAGTAAGTATTGTTAATGGTGTTGGCACTAAAACGATAACTGACACAGTTGAAGAAACAGTTAATTTAAGTCTTAGTGACACCGCGACTACTACTTTAAATCTTAGCTCAACTCAAAGTATTGTTTTTTCCAAAGTGAGCACTCCGACCAGTGGCGGTGGAGGAGTAGTAATTATAGTTCCGGTAGAGGTGGCTCCAACTAGTAATTTTGTTGTGTCGGGTAAAGTTTATCCTAAGGCGGTTATCTTAGTGACTGATAAAAGTTCCACCCAAGAACAAGTCGCTACTCAAACAGTAACAGCCTCTACGGCCGGAACTTTTAATTTGTCAGTGCCAAGTGATATTGCTGGTGTTCATATTTATGGCGTAACAGTTAAAGATCCCTTGGGGCGATTAAGTCAAACCAAAATTTTTAGCGCCGACTTTACCAAAATTGACGAGATTATCAGAAATATTTTCATGCCACCAACCATTGATGTGGCTCGTAGCGTGGTAACTCGTGGAGATTTTGTTAAGGTTATCGGTTACGCCAACCCCAACACCAGATTAAGAATCCAAATAGATAATGACATTAGTTATGAAACGAAATCAGATGCTCAAGGTGCTTATACAATTTTAATTAATACCGCCAGATTGGATTTAGGCATTCATGGTTTGCAAGCTCGTCAACAAGATCCGACTACTAAAAAATATAGCGATCCGTCACTTTTAAGAAATTTCTTAGTGAGTAGTTTGTCGGTACCTAAAGCTGATTTAAATGGTGATGGCAAAATTAATGCTACAGATTTAAGTATGTTTACGGCTCTTTACAAGAAGCAAGACAAGACAGTTGATTTAAATGGCGACGGAAAAGTTGATACCAGTGATTTAAGTATATTTTTAAGGGCTGTTAAATAATGCTACAATAATTAATAGATAAAATAACCCTAGTTAAACAGATTCTCGTCTGATGACGAAAAATTTAACCGGGTAAATAATATGAGGAGGAATAAATTAAAAAATTATTTAGTGGGGGTGGGAATATTTTTAGCTTTTATAGTGCTAATACCAAAGGCTCAGGCAGCGACTTTATTTTTGTCTCCAGGTAACGGTCAGGTTACTATTGGTCAGAGCTTTGAAGTAGAGGTGAGAATTAATAGTTCAGACCAAGGTTTTAATGCAGCGCAAGCTACTATTCAATTCCCTAGCAGTATTCTAGAAGTTAAAGCCATTGACTCATCTTCAGCTGCTTCGGTTTTTAATTTTTGGTTAACAGGTCCGTCGTTTTCTAATTCTAATGGTCAAATAACTTTTTTAGGTGGTACTAGTAACGGGGTGGTGGGAGCTTCTCTGGAAGTTTTAAAAATTACTTTTGTGGCCAAGACAAGCGGAGAGGCTAAAATAGTTGCCAGTGATGCGGCTATTACGGCTTCGGATGGCAGTGGCACTAATATTCTAAACACGGTGGCTAATGCTACTTTTTTAGTTAGTCCAGCGACTATTGTTCCCATTACTTCCACTACTTCTGTGGCTAAAATAGAAAAGCCTGTTCCCACTAAAACTTTACCGGTTTCTACTCCAACTAATCCTGTGCCAACTGAAATTGTTACTCCCGTGGCTATCACTAGACCAGCCGTGGTTACTTCTACTGCGCCTTCTTGGCCCGAAATTACCGTGCCATTTTATCCTGACCAAACCAAATGGTATAATCAAATTTCCAATTTTTTAGTTAAGTGGAAATTGCCTAATGATATTTTGGGTATTAGTGCTGTTATTAATAAGAATTCTAAATTTGACCCACCAAGCAAGTCTGAGGGACTTTACGACGCTAAAGCCTTTGAGGTTTTGAAGGATGGCCTTTGGTATGTTCATGTTAAATTAAAAAATAATGTTGATTGGGGTCCAACCGGACATTATAAAATAGCTATTGATACCATGCCACCCTTAGCTTTTAGTATAGAGGTAGCTGATGGTTTATCTACAGATAACCCAAAACCTACTTTAAATTTTAAAACTAATGACGGCTTATCTGGTATCGCTAATTATATTGTTAAGGTTGATAATGGCGAAGATTTAACCACTACTACCGGCACCATAGTTTTACCACCCCAGACCCCAGGGAAAAAGAAAATAGTGGTTCGAGCGGTTGATAATGCCGGTAACATCAGGGAGGCTAATGTTGATTTAGAAATTTTACCTATCGCCAGTCCAACTATTTCTACCTTTAATAAAAATGCTTTTTCTAATGAGAGTGATTTAGCAGTATCAGGAACTGCCCTATCTAATAGTAGCGTTTGGTTGTCTTTGATTAGCGCTAATGGCTCTTTGGTAGCTAAAGCTAAGGCTAGCGTTGATAATAGCGGTAACTGGGGCACGCAATTTTCTGGACCCTTTAAAAAAGGCGTTTATTTTGTAGAAGCTATTACTCAAGATTCGCGAGGAGCTCTTAGTTTGTCGGTAAAGACAGATTTGTTTAATATTAAAGAAAAGCCATTGCTAACTATTGGCGGAGTAGCTATTACTCAATTTTGGTTTTTTATGGGTCTAGTGACCGTCTTACTTTTGGTTTTTATAGCTGGTTGGTGGGCTTATCATCTCTGGCGTGAACAACTAGGCCGAAAAACAATGATTGCGCAAAGAGATATTGTTAATGTTTTTACCGGCATGGAAAATGATTTAAATAAATTAATTAAAGTGCTCGCCAGTAGTGAGAATGAGTCAGCTCGAATCATGAAAATCAAATTTATTTTAAAGAGCATGAAAAATAATTTAAGCAAAGCGCAAAAATATATTGGAGAAAATATTAAAGAAATCAGCGAATAAATCCTGATTAAAAAACAAAAATATCTCCTGTAAATTCATCAAAATAATTTCTTTTATAGTCATGGTGGGCGGAATTCTCGTCATGGTTGGTTGGTTTTGGGATATTACGACTTTAAAAAGTATTTTGCCACAATTTGTGGCCATGAAATTTACTACCGCTTTTTGTTTTTTCTTAAGCGGAGCAACTCTTTATTATATTATTAGAAGTTGTCAAGAAGAAACGCAGGTTAATGATTTATTTTTAATTTTTATTAATTTTATCATTATTCTGGTTATGGCTTCTTTGCTATTGTCTGTTTTCTTTGATATTAGAACCGGCTTAGAAAATTTATTTGTATCAGAAATGGAAGGTGCTATTAATACTCCGGTGCCCGGTAGGCCGGCATTATTAGTAATGCTTAGTTTTATGCTAATTGCCAGTAGTGGGTTGTTAAGCTTATCTAAAAAAACCGTCAATTATCTTATTATTCGGATAGTTGGCGTAATAATTATGATAGTCGGAGCTGTAGCTATTATTGGTTATCTTTTGGATATGCCTAAACTTTACGGTCAATTCGGCTTTATTAGTAGCGCCGTAGCACTTCATACGGCCTTCTTATTGGTGTTAGTAGGCCTTGGTTTAACAGCGGTGAGTAGCAATTTTTTAAACAAGACGCATAAAGCGATTTATGAAGTTACAAAATAAATTAGTTATTACTTATTTGCTCGTGGCTTTAATACCTCTAAGTATTTTGGTGTTGTTAAGCTATACCAACATGCGCCAGGCCCTCTTAGGCGAGGAACAGCGTTCCTTGGAGTTAATCGCCGAGTTAAAAATTAAAGCCATCCAGGATTATTTTTCCAGTATCACAGAAGAAATAAAAAGTTCCCAAGATAGTTTAGAGGCTAAGATTTATTTTCCTGTCGTGTCGCGCTTAGATAAATCTAATAGTAGCTCGGTCTATCAACAAGCTAAAGATGTTTTAGATCAAGAAATGAAGAAAACTATTACCAGGCGTCCGGAGATTGACAACGTTTATTTTGTTAATCCTCAAGGTAAAATAACCTATAACCAAAAACAAGCCGTTAGTGGGCAGGCTATTGAGGAATTGTTACTAGTCGTTGGTTCTTTATCTTTTGAACGAGGTAAAGAAAGTCTTTATTTTAACGATATTTATCTTGATTTGTCTGATAATAATTTTGATTTTTTGGTTAGCGCGCCTATTTATGATTCTGATAAAACTTTTGCCGGAGTGTTGATTTTTGAGATTAATGCTAGAAAATTATACCAGATTATTTTAGATACCGAAGGTTTAGGTGATACCGGAGAAGTACTTTTGGTTAAGTTAATTTCCGGTTTACCAGAGGAAACGAATCGATTTTTATCCTATCCTTATGATGCTCATGGTCAGACTGTTTTATTTTTAAATCCGCTTCGTTTTGACCAAAGCGCCGCCTTTAAACGTAAAATTAAGTTTGGCGAGGTTAATGGCTTTCCAGATCAAGAAGCGGCGCAAGGCAAAACAGGCGCCGGCATTAGTTTGGATTATCAAGGAAAAAAAGTCTTAGCCGTCTGGCGTTATTTGCCGGATAGAAATTGGGGTATAGTCACTAAAATTAGCTTAAAAGAACTCTTGCTTCCGACCACTATAGTTCTTAAAGCGATTTTATTTTTTAGTTTTATAGCTATTGTGATGATTTTTATTATTTCTTGGTTGTTGTCTCGCACTATCTCTTCGCCGATTTTAGAGTTGGCGGAAATGACTAAAAAAATCAGTCAAGGAGATTTGGATATAAAATTTAATAAAAAATTAATCTCTACTCCTGGTGAAATTGGCGCTTTGGCTAAGGGTTTTTCTTTAATGACCACCAATCTGCACGAGTTATATCACAATTTGGAAGCTAAAGTTAAAGAAAGAACTAAGAATTTAGAAAAATCAGAGAAGGAATTAAAAGAAACCTTAACTGACGCTGAGCGTCTTAATAAATTAATGGTGGGTCGAGAATTGGATATGGTTAAACTAAAACAAGAATTAGCTAAGTATAAAAATCATAAAACTTGAGCCTTATTAATAAGTTAAAAATATGGAAAGCTTAAACAATGTTACTGTTGTTTTAATTGATCAACATCGTGGTTTACAAAAATGTTTAGGCGAGACCAAGGATTTAACTCAATTTACTAAGCCGGAATTATCCATGATTATTTCCAGTTTAAAGTCGTTTAATTCGGATTTATTAGCGCACCGACATTTAGAAGAAGAAGTTTTTTACCCGGAGCTTTTAAGACGGATGAAAGCTGACGATTTGGATACTTTTAAAACCACAGAGTTTATTAAAGAAATGGAAGATATTGGTGTTTTAGTGGCGGTTTTTTTAGCCAAATATCTAGATGATGTTATTCTAGAAAAAAAGTTAATTGATTTTATTGAGGAGCTGGATAATATTACGGAAACCTTGAATATTAGAATTGAATCAGAAGAGGCCGGTGTTTACGGTTATTGGGAGGCTCTTCAAACTAGAGCCTAAATAAAAAGATAGAGCATTTTTATGCGGAAAAATTTTTTAAAAAATAAAATAGCCTCTTTGGTTGTTTGGACCGGTATTTTGTCAGCTCTCTTGATTGGTGGCGTAGCTTTTTTGTATCTAAATGATTTTTTGGTTACCAATCAAATTAACCAAATAATCTGGGGGACAGTTGGCTCTGCTCAACAAAGCTCCTTAATTTTTAAAAATAACCAATTATTTGTTAAGATGTTAGGCACTCGTACTAGGGTTAAGGAGTATATGCTGGACAGAACTGAGGCAAGACGCGCGGAACTACTAAAAATTTTTTCCGACTATGCCAAAGAAAATCAAAAATATTTAGCTATTTATTTACTGGACACCAAGGGCGTCGGGATAATTTCTACGGATGAGCGTTTTCTTGGTCAGGATTATAGTTTTCGCAATTATTTTAAAAAGGCTCTAGCCGGTAGTCCTGCGCTAGAAGCGGGGATTGGTAGTACCAGTAAACAGTTTGGTTATTATTTTTCGCATCCGGTGTTAGATGACCAAGGAACCGTTTTGGCGGTTATGGTAGTAAAAATTAATGCCAGTGATATTGAGAGTTATCTTTTTTCCGGGAAATTAGCAGAAAGTGGCACTATTATGTTGGTCAATAGATTTGGCGTGATTATTGCTTCCAATAATAAAGAAAGAGTTTTAAAGAGTTTGGGTCCATTATCTGCCGAGGAATTGACGGCTATTAATCAAGACGAAAGTTTTTATAATCAGGAAATTATCCCCTTGCAATACGAGGAAATTCAACGAAATATTCGTAATTATCAGAGAGTAACGGTGACAAAACTGTATGACGAGGAAGATGGCGATAGCGAATTAGTTAGTGTTTCTAAAATTGCTGGGCTACCCTTTTATTTGGTTTTTGAAAATAGATTGGGTAATTTAGCTGCAACCGTTTTAACCTTAGTTAGTGTAGTTTTTGTGATGATTTTGTTAGGAATTTTATTGGAACTGGTTATAATTTATTATTTTTTATCAATTTTTCTCAGTCCTTTAAAAAAATTATACGAGTTTTCTAAAAAAATCAGTAAAGGAGAATTTTCTCAAAAAATAATTCTTAAAACTAATGATGAATTTGGTGAGTTAGCGGATTATTTTAATAAGATGGTCGATAGTTTAAATGATATGTATAAAAATTTGGATGATAAGGTTCAGGACAAAACTAAGGATGTTGAAGCAAAATCTAGGCAATTAAGCGAACAAAAGAAAGCTATTTTAAATGTTTTGGAAGATGCTGAGACCCAAAAAGATCAGGTAGAGAGTTTAGCTAGAGATTTGGAAAAATTTAAATTAGCCGTAGAAGGAGTTTCTGACCATATTATTATTGCCGATAAAGATGGGATTATTTTATTTGCTAATCACGCTGTGGAGGAAATTACCGGTTTTAGTCCTCAGGAGATTATTGGTAAAAAAGTGGGTACCAAAGAATTATGGGGAGGCGAGATGGATAAGGCTTTTTATGAGAAATTATGGAAAACCATTAAAATAGACAAAAAACCTTTAGTTAGCGAAATAAACAATCATCGTAAGAACGGGGAAAAATATATTGCTAAAGCTAGTATTAGTCCGATTTTAGATAAAAATGGAGATGTGGCGTTTTTTGTAGCTATTGAGCGCGACATTACCAAAGAAAAAATGGTTGATAAGGCTAAGAGTGAATTTGTCTCTTTGGCTTCTCACCAGCTTCGTACGCCACTATCGGCCATTAAATGGACACTGGAGGCGCTGAGTCAGGATGAAGGTTTAACCGCTAAACACAAAGAAAGAATAGAAGACGTTCATACTTCTAACGAAAGATTAATTTCTTTAGTTAATGATTTGTTAAATGTTTCGCACATTGAAGAAGGAAAAATAGTTATCAAAAAAGAGCCGGTTGAATTGACCAAATTAATCAATACGGCCATGGAGGTGCTTAAGGTTAATGCAGACAAAAAACAACAAACCCTAAGGTTTGTTTGCGAGGCCCCTATTACTCGGGCTAATGTTGATGTTCTGCGTTTTAATGAGGCTTTTACTAATTTGGTTAGTAATGCCATTAATTATGCGCCAGAGGGTCAAATTATTGATATCAAGATTAGTGATAAAGACAAGGATTATGTGCTGGCTATTCATAATAACGAGCCGATTATTCCTTTAATTGATCAGAAGAGTCTGTTTACCAAGTTTTATCGGGGCACCAATATTCAAATTATTAATACTACCGGCAGTGGTCTAGGTTTATTTATTGCCAAGGCGGCCGTCGAGGAAAATGGAGGCAAAATTTGGTTTGAATCTAAAGCAGGAGTTGGCACCACCTTCTTCTTTACAGTGCCAAAAAAATAGGTTACCATTAAAGCAAGAAACGATTATTAAAATTACATTTTTAGTAATTCATCCTTTATTTTGGCTAAAAAATAGGAATTTTTATGAAAATATTAATCGTTGAAGATGAAGAAATTTTAGCAAAGGTTCTTGAGGAAAAATTTACCAAAGAGAACTTTTCTGTTGAAATTGCTAAAGATGGAGAGGTGGCGATGTCTTTAGTTAAAAGTTTTAAACCGGATTTAATTCTTTTAGATATTGTTTTACCAAAAAAAGACGGCTTAACGGTCTTGCAAGAACTAAAAGCTGATGCTGAGTTTAGCGCTATTCCGGTTATTATGACTTCTAACCTTGGTGAAGACGAAAAAATTAAATTAGCCTTAAAACTTGGAGCGGTAGACTATTTGGTTAAAACTGAACATCCAATCAATGAAGTTGTGGACCAAGCCAAAAAGTATTTATTAAAAGCTAAATAAATTTTAAGGAGACAGTTTGAGTTGTTTTAGTTAAGACGTTAATTTTTATGAAAATATTAATAGTTGAAGATGAGGAGATTTTAAGAAAAGTCCTTCAGGAAAAATTTACCAAAGAGAACTTTTCTGTAAAAACCGCTAAAGATGGAGGGGCAGTGATGGCCTTAGTTAAGAGCTTTAAACCGGATTTAATTCTTTTAGACATTGTTTTACCAAAAAAAGACGGTTTAACAGTCTTGCAAGAGCTAAGAGATAATGCTGAGTTTAGCACTATTCCGGTTATTATGACCTCTAATCTTGGTGAAGACGAAAAAATTAAATTAGCCTTAAAACTTGGAGCCGTTGATTATTTGGTTAAAACTCAACACTCGGTTAGCGAGATTATTGATCAAGCTAAAAAATATTTATTAAAAGCTAAGTAATCCCTAATGCTATGGATGGACTGAATAAGACAATTTTAATAGTGGAGGATGAGGAGATTTTAAGTAAAAACTTAGCTGAACATTTTTTCCAAGCAGGCTATCAGGCCTTAGTCGCCAGAAATGGCGTTGAAGCCTTAAAGCTGGCTAAAGAAAACAAGCCGGCAGTCATTCTTTTAGATATTATTTTGCCGGAAATGGATGGGTTAGATGTCTTAGCTACGTTAAAAAGTGATATGAAGCTTCAGGCTATTCCTATTATTGTGATGTCCAATTTAGAACAAGGTGAAGAAATCAAGGAGGCTCTAAAGTTGGGGGCGACCGATTATTTGGTTAAATCTCAACACTCTATGGCTGAGATTGCTGATATTATTAAAAAATATTTACCACAACAAAATAAATAAACTACAAAAATATGGCCGAAGCCAATAAAAAAATTTTAATTGTGGAGGACGAACAAGTATTAAGCAAGGCTTTGACTGAGCGTTTTACTAACGAGGGCTACCAAATTTTAACCGCAAGTGATGGCGAACTTGGTTTGCAGATGGCGCTCAAAGAAGAACCTGATCTGATTCTTTTGGATATTGTTTTGCCTAAGCTTGATGGTATGGCCATGATGCGTCAGTTGCGTGAAGGGAGTGTTTGGGGAAAACAAGTGCCGGTTATTTTATTAACCAATTTGAACGTTGATGATAATATGATGGATGCGATTACTAAAGATAAGCCAGCTTACTATCTGGTTAAAACCGACTGGACCATGGATCAAATTGCCGAAAAAGTAAAAGAACGATTGGATCGTGTTAGCGCTGACGCTAAGGCCGAAGAAGTTACTAAAGTTTAAATTATTTTTTATTGAAAACCCCTATGATCAGGGTTTTTTTGTTTGGCAATGGCTGTGGTATGATAAAAAGATAAATTTATGTGGAAGCGTTTCTTGATTATAATTATTATTTTATTAGCAACGCCGGTTGTAGTTTTAGCTAAAATAAAAAGTACTCTAGAAAGTTATCTGGAGCCTTTTTACAATCGCTATAGTCTGCAATTTGATAGGTATGGTTTAGTTTATGCTACACCGGATTATGGCGTTAAAAAATTTGAAAAAGCCACAAGCGCTCGAGCCAGAATGAGTTTGGCTACTTATTATCGTTACCGCGCTACAGTTGGCAACAAATCGGCGCAAATTATTATTCGTAAGTCCATAGATCAAGCTAATGCTAGTTTGGATAGCCGATTGTCGACTAGCTATTCTTTTGAGGATGCGGCGGCGCAATTTTTAATGTGGCAAATGTTGGACGATATCCCTCTTGGTTATTCGGCTGAGCAAAAAAAATACCTTAAAACCAAGATAGTTGATAGGGCTGTGGATGGCTTAAAAGCTAAAGATACTGAAAATCGAGCCGTGCTATCAGCGGTTTACTGGCAGGCTATTGTCAATTGGGCTCATCAAGACAGACTAATAACCAGCTACGAAAAAACTTATTTTGACGAGAAAATTAAAAATAAAATTGACGAAGCGGTTAAAGGTAGTATTGACGCTAATGGCTGGTATCTAGAAGGGTCGCCACAAACTTTTAATCCGCATTATCACTTGGTGACTGCTTTTTCTTTAATGGTTTATGGCGATTTGGTTAATGACAAAAATTATAGCCAACTGGCTAAAACTATGACTAATAATTTGCGCCAAGTAAGTTTTAGTAACGGCATGGTAGAGGCGCGACTTGGTCCTCGTCCAGTTGGTTTGGGCGCACAGTTTTATTTGGGAGCAGGTCTCTTGAACTGGCGTTTTGGATTTAGTGATTATGGCGCTTACTTGAATTTTGCTCGAGGTAATAGATTTTTTTCCGATCCCAAATATCCTAATCGTTTAGAGTATCACTCCACGAGAGTTGGCACAGCGCCTAATTTTCATGACGATTACGCTTTTTCTAATTTAGCCGAATTGGCTTTAGCCACGCCGTTTTTTAAGAGTCAAGAATTAAAATTAAGTACCAGCTTGAAAGTCAAAGTTACTGATCCAGAGATTAGTAATACAGGTCAGGTGATAATTTATAATCATAAAAAAATTACTTTACAGCCGAATAAAATAAGCACCAAAGTTATCGAAAACTATAAAAACCTTAACAAAAAATATTAATGTTTTTTCTTTTGTTTTTTATTTGTGATATAATAAAATTAAGACAATTAACAAGAAATTTATGAAAAAAATTATTAGTTTGTCGGCAATTATTTTAGTGACCTTAATTATGAGTGGCTGTGGTAAGGCTACTAAGCCAAATATTGCCGAACAAGGTGGTTTAGTGCCAGCTCCTGAAAATACTACCGCTACCCCGGTTCAGCCAGTCGTGCCCAGTGAAGCTGATGTCATACCTCAAACGCAACCTGTAACCATTAGTATTCAAAACTTTGCTTTTAGTCCTAGCTCGGTAACAGTGGCTAAAGGTACCCGAGTTACTTGGATTAATAATGATTCAGTGCCTCATCAAATTAAGGGAGATAGTTTTGACTCTCCAAGTCTCGCTCAAGGGGAGAGCTGGTATTATGTTTCTAATCAAGCCGGAACGTTTAATTATTACTGTTCCATTCATCCATCAATGAAGGGTAGTGTGACAATACGGTAATATGTTTCATACCTTAGCCTACACCTTGATTTTTGGTAAACCATTAATTATGTATGGTGGTTTAACGACCTTCGCCTTTCTTTTGTTTACGGCCACGGTGGGCGCCTTAAATTTTAAGGGCATTACTGTGGTGCCTTTTCGTTGGCATCCACGACTAGCGGTAATAGTCATTATCTTAGCTCTGTTTCATGGATTGTTAGGTTTATCAGTATTTTTTAATTTTTAATTTTGGCAAGCAATCTAAAATGTGGTATAATTAGTAAGCGAGAGAATAAAAGAAAATGTACTCATTTTCTTTTATGAACGAACACCCCAATTATGTGTGCTCACATAATTAAAGAGTGTTTAATTAATATTAAAATAGCCTGAGTAATTAAAAAATTTAGGCAGGTAAATCTATGTTATTTAAAAGTTCAAAAAAAGATCGAACATCTTTTTTCATTTTTACTATTTCGGTGATAGCTATTGCTTGTGTGGTTGTGGCTTACACTATTAGTATGCAAAATAAAGTTAAGCGTCCAGTGGCTAATCCAATTGTCACGAGAGACATTTTAATTAAGAACCAAGTTCAAACAGCTATTAGCCTGTTGGATGGGGTCAATAAAAAAGTAGAGATGAGAAAAATATCCTTAGCTCAGGCCAAAGTTGAAGGTGCCAATCTACTCAGAGAATTACGTTACGATAATGGTCGGGGTTATTTTTGGGCCGATACAGTCGAGGGTATGAATGTTGTCCTTTATGGTAATAAAGCTATGGAAGGCAAAAATCGTCTTAACGCCAAAAGTGGCAATATCGAGTATGTTAAAGAGATGATTAGAGTCGGACAATTACCCAATGGTGGTTATACTGAATATGCTTTTCCTAAAATTGGCGAGACGGTAGCTAAGCCAAAACGTTCTTATACTCTGTATTATAAACCCTTTAATTGGGTGATTGGTACTGGGTATTATTTAGAAGATATTTATTAGTCTTGACATTAAAAACAAAAAACACCTTTAAGGGTGTTTTTTGTTTGACTAAAATTAGGATAATTAGTATATTGAAGTCAAATTATGTCGAAAAAGATTGATCAAAAAAATTTAGCTCAGTTAAGCGACGAACGCTTAGTAGCCTTAGCTTCTAAAAATAATCAAACAGCTTTAGAGGTTTTGGTGTCTAGATATTTAAAAATAATTTATAATTTTGTTTATCGAGCTGTATCTAGTCGAGAAGAGGCTGAAGATTTAACTCAAGAGGTGTTTGTGAAACTTTGGAAAAATTTAGATAAGTTCGATGCTAATAAAACCTTCAAGCCTTGGTTGTATAAAATTGCTAAAAACACTTATTTGGATTATTACAAAAAACAACAGCCTAGTCCTTTTTCGGCTTTAGCTGAGAGCAACTTAATTAAAATCCAACCTTTAAATCAGGCCTGGTCACTTGCTAGCGAGTCTCAAGAAAGCTTAATGGATAAAGACTTATTACAAGCTAAATTTAATTTAGCTGTGGCTAGTTTAGAGGCTTCGTCGGCTGAGATAGTGACTATGCATCATGAAAGGGATTTGAGTTTTAAAACAATCGCTCAAATTAAACAGCAACCTTTAAATACAGTTAAAAGTAAATATCATCGAGCTTTAAGTAAGATAAGAAAAAATATAATTTAAACTTTAGCTAAAATTAAACAAAAAACATCCGAGCGCACCAAAAGGCGCTCGGTTTGCGTATTAAGTAATAGAGCAGGTATTAGGAATTAGGTTTTAAGTATTAGTAATAAAAGACAAGTATAACTTTTTAATAGTTAATGTTTAAAAACGCATGTCAAATAACTTTTCCGAATTAAATCAGGAATTAGACCAAGTTGTGCCTAGCGATCTTTTGGCTAAAGTTATGTCGCGTTTAGATCAGGAGCGTCGATTACGTTCTGTGCGTCGTCGTTTGATTTTTAGTGTGACAGCATTTTTACCGTTGTTGTTGATAATTTTTCCAGTCTGGCAGAATTTTTGGTTAGATTGGCAACGAGCTGGTTTAATAGATTACTTATCCTTATTAACCTCTGATACTAAATTGGTTTTAACTAATTGGCAAAACTATTCTTTGGGATTTTTAGAATTTTTCCCAGTTGTGAGTACCGCTTTAATTTTGGGAGTTGTTTTAATGATGTTGGTGTTAATTAAATTTGTTTTAAAGTATAGTCAAGAATTTTTTGTTACTAGCGCTTGGTATTTAAATAAACAACATAATTAAAAAATATGAATTGGAAAAATTTTGGACAAACGAAAAATTTTAAATTTTTTTTATTTGGTCTAGGCGGTTTTATTTTTTTGCTCTTAATTTTTCAATTAGGAGTTTTTGTGGGTTTTAATAAAGCTAAATTCTCTTTTGGGTGGGGTGATAATTATCATAAAACTTTTGGTGGTCCGCGTGATGGTTTTTTGCGTGACTTTGAGGGTAAGGATTTCGCTGGAGGGCATGGTACTCCCGGTGCTATCATTAAAATAGATAATAATCAAATAATCATTAAAGATCCGCGCGGAATGGAAAAAAATGTTAGCATAACTGACAAAACAGTGATTAAAAAAGGTATGGCTGATCTTAAATTAGGGGACCTAAAGATTGAAGATCGTTTGGTGATAATTGGTTCACCTCGTGACGATGGTTCTATTGATGCTCAACTTATTAGAATTTTTGATCCAAACAATATGCCACCTCCACCACCAGACATGCTTAAATTTAAAGGTAGATTTTAAAATAAAACTATGAATGTAATTAAAAGTTTTTTAAGCAAAAAATTTGTTTTAATGATTTTAGGTTTAGTGGTTATTGGTGGCGGATATTTTTGGTATGCTTCGGTTAAGTCAGCCAAAGTTCCTTTGCAGTATCTAAGCGAAACTGCTAGTAAAGGAACTTTAACCGTAATGGTGAGTGGCACGGGGCAAGTAGCTAGTGATAATCAAATTGACATTAAATCGGAGGGTTCAGGTAAGGCGACTAAAGTAGCGATAAAAGTTGGTCAAACAGTTAAAGAGGGAGATTTATTGGTCCAATTGGACGCCAAAGACGCGCTCAAAGCGGTTCGCGATGCGCAGATTAATTTGACTAGCGCCCGTTTATCTTTAGACAAAACCAAACAAGCTGCCGATGCCAGTTCCTTGCTGACAGCGCAAAATTCTTTAGACAGCGCTAAAACCAATTTGGAAAAATTAAAGCTATCGCAAACCACTGACTATCAAAAAGCCCAGGAAGCCAAACAAAAAGCGCAAGATGATTTAGTTAAGGCTTATGATGATGCTTATACGGCTGTTGCCAATACCTTTTTAAATCTGCCAACCATTATTACTAAATTAAATGATGTTTTGTTTAGTGAAGAAATTAGTAAAAGTGTAAACTCGTCTAACGCTGGGCAATGGAACACTAATTTTTTAATAGATAATAGTTATGCTGATGATCAGTCGGGAGTGCGATTAGTCGTAAATAAGGCTGAAGTTGATTATCGCTTAGCCAGAACAGAGTATGATAAAAATTTTGCTGATTATAAAAATTCTAGTCGTTCTATGGATACGAGTGCCATAGAAAATTTATTAGCGCAAACGTTAGGTACGACTAAGGCGATGTCACAATCCGCTAAAAGTTCTAGTAATATGTTTGATGCTTGGTCTGATTATCGTTCTTTGCGCAGTGCCTCTATTTTTACCCAAGTAACCACTTATAAAACTTCTTTAACTACTTATATCGGACAAATTAATTCCAGTATTTCCAGCCTCTCAACCTCACAGAGCACTCTGCAAAGCGATAAAGACACTATTACCAATTCAGACCGTGATTTATTCAGCATGGATCACAATAATCCTTTGGATTTAGCGGCATCGGAACAAGCGATTAAGCAACAAGAAGCTTCTCTTTTAAAATTACAGGCCGGTGCCGATAAACTGGATATTCAAAGCCAGGAATTGGCGGTTAGCCAGCGCCTTAATGCTCTAAACGATGCCAGACAAACTTTAGCCAACTACACAGTCAAAGCTCCCTTTGATGGGATAATTGCCGCGCTTAGCGTTAAGGTTGGCGATACCGTTTCTCAGGGCACGGCCGTGGCGATTTTGGTCACGCAAAAACAAATCGCCACTATTTCTTTAAATGAAGTTGATGTCGCCAAGATTGCTTTGGGAGATAAAGTTACTTTAACCTTTGATGCTATAGACGGTTTAAATATTACTGGCGAGGTGGCGGAAATTGACACCATCGGCACAGTGACTCAAGGCGTGGTTTCATATAATGTCAAAATAAGTTTTGATACTCAAGATGAACGGGTTAAGCCGGGCATGAGTGTTTCAGCTAATGTTATTACTGAAGTTAAAACAGATGTTTTGTTGGTGCCTAATGCGGCGGTGCAGTCGGACAATAATGGCAGCTATATCCAAATTTTAGATAATGGTCAGCCTAAGGCAGTAACAGTGGTTGTAGGGATTGCCAATGATACCTCTACGGAAATAATCAGTGGCGTGGCGGAGGGTGATAAAGTCATTACCCAGACTATCGATCTTAATCAAAAAACTACCACGGCTACCACGCAAAGATCCGGTACCAGTCTGTTGGGCGGTTTCGGTGGCGGCGGAGGTGCTATGCGTGGCGCGACTGGAGGTCGTTAATTTAATATTATGATTGAGTGTCACAACCTAACTAAAATATACACTAGTGGTGATGCGGAAACCCCAGCTTTGAAAAACGTCTCTTTTAATATTGAGGACGGAGAGTTTGTGGCGATTATGGGGCCCTCCGGTTCCGGCAAATCTACCTTAATGCATATCTTAGGAGCTCTAGATACGCCAACTTCCGGCAAGTATTTGTTTGATGGCCACGATACTTCCAAACTGTCCGATGATGAGTTGGCGGATATTCGCAAGAATAAAATCGGTTTTGTTTTTCAATCGTTTAATCTTTTGCCCAGAGCTACGGTTTTGCGTAATGTGGCTCTGCCTTTGGTTTACGCTGAAGTGCCCAAGGCCAAGCGAGAGGCAGCGGCGCGTGAAGCTTTATTGGATGCCGGCATGGAGGAAAATCGTTTTAAACATTTATCTAATCAATTATCCGGTGGGCAAATGCAACGCGTGGCCATTGCGCGAGCTTTGGTGAATAATCCCAGCTTAATTTTGGCCGATGAGCCGACCGGTAATCTAGATACTAAAACCGGAGAAATAGTTTTAGATACTTTTAAGGAATTAAATAAAAAGGGTCGCACGATTATTTTAATCACCCACGAAGCTGATGTAGCTCATCATGCTAAAAGGATTATTCAAATTCGTGACGGGGAAATAGTGAGCGATAAAATCAACAGAAAATAACATATGACTATTCAAGATTTATTTGAAGAAACAATTTTCTCGCTCTCTATCAACAAAGTTAGATCCGGTTTAACGATTTTGGGTATTGTTATTGGTATAGGTTCGGTCATTGCCATGGTGGCGATTGGCCAAGGAGCCCAAAGCTCTATTGAATCCAATATTCAATCTATTGGTTCTAATTTAATTATGGTCATGCCAGGATTTCAACGTGGCGCCGGCACGCAGGTGAGCGCCGGTCGTGGTAGTTCTCAAACCTTAACTTTAGCCGATGCTACGGCTATTGCCAGCGAAGTGAGTCAGGTTAAAGCGGTGGCGCCAGAGGTCTCACGTCGTTATCAGGTGACAGCTAAGGGCAAAAATACTAATACGCAAATTGTGGGAACCTCGCCTGATTATACAACTGTTCGTAGTGTTATAATGGACACCGGAAATTTTATAAATGAAACTCAAGTTAAAAGTAATTCTAAGGTAGCGGTTTTAGGACCGACTACTAGGGATGATCTATTTGGAGTAGGAGTTAATCCAATAGGACAAGCTATTAAAATAAATAAAATAGAATTTAAAGTAGTTGGCGTAACCAAGAGTAAAGGGGGTAGTGGAATGTCTAATCAAGATGATATGATTTTTATTCCGATTAGTACGGCTCAGCGTTTTTTATCTGGTAATGATTCGGTTAGTACTATTAGTGTTCAGGCCCAAGATCAAAATTCTATGACCACAGTTCAGCAAGAAGTTACTAATGTGCTTTTACAAAAACATAAAATTAGCGATCCTTTATCGGCTGATTTTACGGTTATGAATCAAGCCGATATTGTAGCGGCTGCAGGAAGTGTCACGGGAATTTTTACCATGCTACTAGCCTCCATTGCTGGCATTTCTTTACTCGTTGGTGGTATTGGCATTATGAATATGATGCTAACGACCGTCACGGAACGCACGCGTGAAATTGGTTTGCGTAAAGCCATTGGTGGTAAACGTCGTGATATTTCTTTGCAGTTTTTAACCGAATCGGTCATGTTAACTTTCTTAGGTGGAATCTTCGGTTCGATTTTAGGGTGGGCGTTAGCCTTCGGTGTTAGTTATTTTGCCAACATCACCACCAAAGTTTCCTTGAGTTCAGTACTCTTGGCTTTTGGTGTCTCGGCTGGTATCGGTATAGTCTTTGGCTATTATCCGGCCAGACGCGCTGCCAAGTTTAATCCGATAGAGGCTCTTCGTTATGAATAGTCGTTTTCGTCATCCCGGCGCAGGCCGGGATCCAGATTTTTTAAATAAAATTAATTAATAATTAAAGTCGGTGAGCCCCTCGGTTTTGCCTTTGGCAAACACCTCGGGATAAACACTCACACGCGTTTAAAAAAATATGAAAAAAAATCTTATTTGGATTGCAGTTATAGTTATCGTGGCTTTAGGCGTCGGCTATGGCGGTGTGCTTTATGGGGAAAGCAGCGCCTCTAAAAATAGCTCAACCAATCAACAAGGGCGTGGTCAATTTGGACAGGGCGGACCAGCCGGTATGCGTCGCAATGGCGGTGGCGCTAATGGCGGAGGATTTGTTAACGGGGAAATTCTTAGTAAAGATGCCAACAGTCTAACCATTAAATTAAGTAATGGCGGTTCCAAGATAGTTTTCTTGTCCGATAAAACCACTATTAATAAAATGGCCACCGGTACTCCAGCTGATTTAGAAATTGGTAAGAATGTCATGATTACTGGTAATTCTGATAATGACGGTAATGTGACAGCTGAATCAATCCAACTAAGACCGGCCTTTAATCCGGGTAACGGACAAAACCCAGGTGGTGCACCCACTACTGACAAAATAACTAAATAATAGTATTATTTAGTTAGTATGAACAAGAAATGGTTACGATTTTTAATGTGGTTGGTGATGCTGGCAATTTTTGCCGGCATTCCTTTGTTGATTTGGTTTTTAATGTTACCTTTCAGCAATCGTTGGTCGCCGGAAAGTAATATCTGGCGTAGTGTGGGACAAATTAGTGGATTACTGGGGATGTCGTTTTTTGCCGGTAGCATAATTTTAAGTGTGCGAACAAAATTTGTAGACAAGCTGTTTGGTGGTCTTAATTTTGTTTATCGCGATCATCACTGGCTGGGCACAGTAGGTTTTTGTTTTCTCTTAGTTCATCCGCTAGCTTTGGCTTATCGTTTAGCTCTACAGTCCTTAACTGTGGCCGCTAATTTTTTAATTCCTAATGTCACGAACTGGTCGATTTTTCTAGGTATTATTTCTTTGCTACTTTTGATGCTACTCCTGGTGATGACTTATTTTTGGAAACCTACTTATCATAAATGGTTTTTGTCGCATAAGTTTATGGCCTTGGCTTACGCTATTGGTTGGTGGCATTTATTAACTATTGATAGCGATGTTTCGATTAGCACTAGTCTGCGTTGGTATTATTATGCGCTAGGCTTAACTTCTGTGGCGGTGATAATCTACCGCGTTATTGGTGTTAGAAAATTAGTGCCTCGCGCAACTTACAGTGTCTCTAAGATTATTGAACTTAGCCCAGGGCTCTGGGATATTTATTTAAAAGCTGTGACTAATCCGATAAGCTGTCGTGAAGGTCAATTTGCTTGGTTTACTTTTATTAATAAAAATTTACGACGCGACGCTCATCCCTTTTCTGTTGCCGGTAGTAATGCTCAAGGGGATTTACGAGTTGTTATTAAGGCGCTGGGTGATCAAACCAGTAATTTAGGGGAGTTAGCTATCGGTGATCAGGTTCTAGTAGAAGGCCCTTATGGTTCTTTTGGTCATAAACCAGACATCAAGCAACTGTGGATTGCGGGTGGCATTGGTATTACCCCATTTTTATCTTTGGCTTGTAGTCATAGTGATAAAGAATCAGTAGTGCTTATTCATAGCGTGGCTGACGCTTCGCAAAATATTTTTGCCAAAGAATTTCCTAATATTCGTTCGGCTAGTATTAAGTTTATTCCCTGGATTAGCGCCGTCAGAGGTCTTTTAAACGCTGAAGTCATTAACAAAGAAGTGCCTGATTGGCGTGAACGCACTATTTTATTATGTGGACCAATTCCGATGATGAAAAGTTTACGAAAGCAGTTTGTTAAATTTGGTGCCGATAAAAATAAAATAATTAGCGAAGATTTTAATCTATAAACAATATGAAGAGTAAGTATTTAGTAGGAATATTTTTATTTGGATTTTGGATGGTGGGCACGGCTTTAATTACGGCCGGACTATTGTCGCGTAGTCAAGTTGCTCCGTCAACCATCACTTGTGTTTTACCAGGAGGAACCACTAATAATGCCATGGGCATGATGACGTCTTTAACTGCCGAGGAGGTGGCCAAACACAATACGGCGAGTGACTGTTGGTCGATTGTTAATAGTAAGGTTTATAATTTAACCAGTTTAATTGCCACCCATTCTGGTGGTAGTCAGGAGATAATTCGTGATTGTGGTCGCGATGGTTCAGTTGGTTTTAATACTAAATATCAAAATAAAGCTCATTCCGGTGGCGCCAAATCAATGATGTCCCAGTTTTATTTAGGTGATTTAGGCGCGACGGTTAATGCCGCACAAATTACTACGCAAATAAATAATAACCCACCAGTCCGTTCAGGTGACCGAGAAGATGATTAAAGAAATAATTACGATTGGAGGTCAAACATTAGAATATGAGATTAAAAAAAACCGGCGCGCCAAGCATTTGCGTTTATCGGTTTATCCTGAGGGGAGAATTTTATTAACTTTGCCGTGGTGGGTAAGCACTCGAGTCGGTAAAGCTTTTATAGCTGACAAAGCCGACTGGATTTTAGCTAAGTTAAATAATCAATCTAGTCGTCAGCGCGCTTGGCCTATTAAGATAAATAAAAACGAATACCACGAACACAAGGCTGGAGCCTTAGAATTTATTAAAGAACGTCTAGAATATTTTAATCAAAATTATAATTTTAAAATAAATCGCGTCAGCGTCAAAAAACCGGCCACGCGTTGGGGGAGTTGTTCACGACTCGGCAATCTTAATTTTAATTATCGTTTGCTCTGGTTACCTCCACATTTGGCCGATTATATTATCGTGCACGAACTTTGTCATTTAGGAGAATTAAATCACTCCTCACGCTTTTGGCGCTTAGTAGAGAAAACCTTACCTAATTATCACGCTCTTAGAAAGGAGCTAAAAAAATAAGATAGTTATGAAACTATTTTGTAGCGAAATTTATGATTTTTTGGTCGAAACGAGGCGGGCTAGCGTCAGGGTTTGAGGCGTAATATTATTACGGTGAAAATCATGACGCGTCAGCCCAACGAAGTATCGAGCGAAAAAGACAAATTGTAGTCAAAATAATTTCATAACTATCTTAAGAAATATATGGCTTGTAAATGTTCCTGTGAGATGCCTAAAAAAACCACCAAAAAAGTAGCCCCTAAGAAAAAAGCTAAAAAGTAGTCCTTTGACTGGCTCTTGATTTTAATGCATTAAGGTGCTATTTTTTGGGCTACTTATATTTTGGAAATAAATAAATTTTTAACTTATGTTGAATATTCTTATCGCTACTGTCGCTATTAGCCTCCTGTCTTTAGTGGGTTTGTTTTTCTTTTCTTGGAAACATGAATTGATTAATAGATTAGTTTTATCTTTAGTGGCTTTTGCTGCCGGCACCATGCTGGGTAGCGCCTTTTTACATTTATTACCCGAGGCTCTAGAACAGTCTACGGCTCAAACGGTTTTTTTATCACTCTTGGCGGGATTTGTGTTATTTTTTGCGATTGAAAGATTGTTGCACTGGCGACATTGTCATACTGAAGATGGTAAGTGTCCAGTTCATGCCTTTGCTTATCTTAATTTAATCGGCGATGCTTTGCATAATTTTATGGATGGCTTATTGATTGCTGCCAGTTTTGTGGCAAGCCCAGCCTTGGGTTGGTCCACTGCCGTGGCCATTGCTACACACGAATTACCTCAGGAGATTGGTGATTTTGCGGTTTTGCTTCATTCGGGCATGTCGAGAGGTCGAGCCTTATTTTTAAATTTCGTCACCGCCTTAACCGCCGTGCTTGGTGCGGTCTTGGGATATTTTTTAATTTCCTCATACAGCTTGTTGTCAATAATTTTACCGATTACCGCTGGTGGTTTTATTTATATAGCCACGGTGGACTTGGTACCGGAATTACATAAGGCCAGTGGCGCGAGCGCCAAAAAAGCTTTTGGTCATTTTGGTTTATTTTTACTAGGTATAGTTTTGATGTTTTTATTTAAGAAATTAGGACACTAGTTTTTAAAACAAAAACGTCCCTAGCTCGGGGCGTTTTTTTATTAACCAGATAAACCGCCAGCGTGAGCTGGCGAGTGCGTTTGAAGGCGTAGCCCTCGGGTATATAATAAAATCACCCCACAAAGGAAAGGAGGTGATTTTATTATGGTCGCGCGAACAACGCT
>Ga0172379_10002620_pt1 | contig 31208 bp, 25 predicted proteins | sample GrowelOW334metaG_FD_119756 | JGI IMG/M metagenome (GOLD analysis project Ga0172379, IMG submission 119756) | Groundwater microbial communities from an aquifer near a municipal landfill in Southern Ontario, Canada - Groundwater well OW334 metaG | ecosystem: Environmental > Aquatic > Deep...
TATTGAGATTATTAGACACGATAAAAGTGAAGCGAATGGAAGACCCTTTACTTCAGTGAGATTAATTAAACAATGAAAGCAATTCACTTATTTTCCTATTTTCTTAGATAAAAGAACCATTACTATTCCTAATATAGCTAAAATAACTCCAGAAGCCATCATAACTACGCTTATTGGTGAAACTCCTTCTGTTTCAACAGAAGCTATTGGAGTTTCTACGCTAAAATATGATTGATTAAGAACTTCAAAAATTGAGGATACAAGCAACATAGCACCAAGAATTATCAGGATAATTCCTATAGTAAAAAGAGTTTGATTTAATTTCTTTTTTGCCATATTATTAGATAATGTTAAATGTTATAAACCTTGTGTTATAATTTTTAAAAACTTTTCGAACGTAATTTGTATTTTCCGTATGAATTGAAACTTTACGAACTATGTTAAAAGTTTCCTCTAATTGAAGAAAATTAAATTTCGAGGAAACTTTAATCTCTTAGATTTATCTAATCATAATTAAGATTTTTGCAAAAGTCTTAATTATTAGGACAAACTTATAGATACTATCAAGGTATCTTAATTTGGTTTTCATCCTTTATAGGACTCAAGTAAATTAAGGAAAAAACTATCCTTTGCTCTTTAAGTTTTTAGTATTTTATGTCCATTCATTTTTTTGTGTCTTTGTAAATTTCTTAGCTTTTGAATATTAAGTATCTTCGGTTTAAGTAAACCCTATGACTTTTTGATTTCTTTTAGCTTTCTGTATTTTTCTGTGACGTCTTAAGTTTTTGGACTTCTCAGTTCTTGTAACTTCTTTAGTTTTAATGTTTTTTCGACTAAAATTCTTGTTATATCCTTCCTCCTTTGTCAAATAATCAATATAATGAAGGATATAAATTTTTCGGTTTATTAAGGATAAAATAGACTTTGCGGTTAAAAATACATTAATTTTTGGTCGATTTTTGGATTGTCGGTTAGCGAAAATAGGGTATTTATAAATGAATTACTATTCGGGCGTAGTTACTATAATTCATGGTATTTAATACTTATCTCCCACTAGGTGAGGTGTAGTTAGGAAGCTTTAAATAATTGAGATCTCAACTATTGTTATGAATAAAAAGCTCTTAGAAGAAATCGGATTAACTAAGGGAGAGATTACGGTTTATTTGACCCTTTTGAAGCTTGGCGAAACTACTACTGGAAAGGTTATTGAAAATGCTCAAATATCTAGTGGGAAGATTTATGAGATTTTAGACAAGTTAATTCAGAAGGGTTTGGTTAGTTTTATTATTAAGGATAAAACCAAATATTTTAGTTCGGCTTCTCCCAAAAGGATATTAGATTATGTTCAGGAAAAGGAGAACTCTCTAAGGGAAAAAGAAAAGGAATTAATCAAAGAATTGCCTTCTTTGTTGGCTATCGAAAAAACTGAAGAGAGAAAACAAGAGATGCATTTATTTAAGGGGATTAAGGGCATTCAAACCGCTATATTTGAAGCATTGGAGAATTTGACTCCTAAAGATCAAGTTCTTGCTATGGGAGTGATATCTTCAAAAAATGAAGAGTATAATATTCTTTGGGAAAAATGGCATGCTGAAAGAATGAGAAAAAAGGTTATTTGTAAGTTGTTATTTTCTGATAAGGATACGATTTATTATAAAGCTTTTAAGAAAATGAAATTTACACAAACTAGAGTTTCAAATGGAATAACGCCTTCGGCAATTGATATTATGAAAGATAGAGTTTTGATTTTTACCTATGGAGATGAGCCATCTTGCCTTGTTATAAAAAATTTTGAAGTTGCTAAGTCATTCGAAACTTTTTTTAATACACTTTGGACTGTATCTAAATGAAAAAACCTGCTCCCCACGAAATACGAAAGCTGACCAAAACCATCTCCGGAGTCACTCCTGTTGCTGTTATGCTTCCTCCACGGAAGTGTAAGCACGGCCAGTGCATTTATTGTCCTAGCTTTGATGTTCCCCAGAGTTATACTCCTAAGAGTCCGGTTGTTATGAGAGCTAACGAATTGGGATATGATTCTCACAAACAAGTTGTTGCAAGAATGAAAGCTTTTACTGCAATGAGACATCCTGTTGATAAAATTGAACTTATTATTATGGGTGGAACTTTCCTTGAGTATCCTGAAAAATTTCAATTTGAATTTGTTAAGGGATGTTATGATGGAATGAATGGAAAGGTTTCAAAAAATTTGGAAGAGGCTAAAAAAAGAAATGAAAAGGCTAAACATAGATGTGTTGCGTTATGTATTGAAACCAGACCAGATAGATGTAGCTATAAGGAAATTAAAAGAATGTTAGAATTTGGATGTACAAGAGTTGAATTAGGTGTACAAATTCCCGATGATAAAATTTATTCTTTAGTTAAAAGAGGACATAAAGTTGAGGATGTTATTGATGCAACTGCACGATTGAAAAATGCCGGATTTAAAGTTGGATATCATTTAATGCCTGGTCTTCCTGGAAGTAATTTAAAAAAAGATTTTGAATTGTTCAAAAAAATATTTTCTGATGCTAAATTTAAACCTGATCAGATTAAAATATATCCATGTCAAGTTATGCCACATTCTCAACTTGAAAAAATGTATTATGCTGGAAAGTACAAACCTTATACTAAAGAGGAATTTTCTAAGTTTTTAATTAAAGTTCTGAAAATTATTCCAAGGTATTGTAGAATTATGAGAATTATGAGAGAAATTCCTCCAGAATATATTGTTTCTGGAATTGTTAATATTGATTTAAGAAAAGATGTTGAAGAAGAATTAAGAAAAGAAGGAGTTAAATTAAATGAAATAAGATTTCGTGAAGTGGGATTTGCTTTGCGTGATCAAAGAGAATTGAATTTGGATTTGAGTTTGAGGGTTACTAGATACAAAGCTTCGGGAGGGGACGAATATTTTTTAGAGATTGTAAATAAGGAAGATGTTTTATTTGGATTGTTGAGATTAAGGATTTTTAATAAACAAGCAATTGTGCGTGAGCTTCATGTTTATGGTCCGGCTTTGAAATTGGGTGCTGAAGGTAAAATTGGACAGCATGTTGGATTGGGAAAATGGTTATTAGAGGGTGCTGAGGGGATTGTTAAGAAAAATAAAATTAATAATTTGAAAATAATTTCTGGAGTTGGAGTTAGGGAATATTATAAGAAATTTGGATATGTGTTAGATAGTGAGGGGTATGTTACAAAGAAATTGAATTAATAATATATCAATCAAAGACAATCTTTTTTATAAATATTAATTTTCTCTTTCTTTTATGAAGAAAAAATTAATTGCATTATCTAAAGATATGGGAGAGTATAATCAAAGAGATATTCTAACTTCTTACGCTATAAAAGAGATTATGGTTGGAAGAACTGTTTGGTATAATCCCGAGGGGATAACAATATGTTATTATGGTCCATCTAAAGAAGAGTTTGAAGATAGACTTCTTAGAAATTCTCCTAAAACGGTAGTTGGAGGAATTGCTCGGCGTATTTCTGGAATAGAGGCTTCTCCAGGAGTAAAAATTGAAGAAGAATTACAAACCATCCTTGCAAGAACGCAGCTAATTAGGGAAACCGGTAAAAGTCCGCCAACTATTGAATCAATAGCTGAAGATTTAATCATTTCTGTTAATAATGCCCATTTGATACCAAATGATTGTAAACTTAGATATCTTGTGCCCTTCACAGAAAATCTTTCAAATAAATTATATCTGTTTTTAGATAGAGGGCAAATAGAGATAAATGAAGAACATGATGCGGTTTTTTATCTAGATGAGAAGTCTATATCAAATGAATTTAATCTTTCCCCCTCTAAAAATATTGTTCCTAATAATTCTAAATTCTCTAATTCTGAAATATTATTTGCTTATGGGTTGAATCTTCAAAACGCTTTGAAAAAAAGATAAACTTATTCTTAAAATTCGTATTATTAATTACTTAGTCGTTTGTTTTTAATTATACAAATAATTTATAACAATACTTTTAAAGAAAAATGTTTTATTTTATTTATGAATAAGTGTGGTGAGAGAGAAAGGGGTAGATTTAATTGGAGAAAATATGTTTCATTTCCACAAACACCTACTGTTTCTTCTAAGCCTTTGAAAAGATTGTCTGAAGGCGAATATGATGCTTTGATAAAAAGACAATTTTGGGAACTTTATGAAGGTTTAAATTTAGATATTAGTGATGATGCCAAACTTGTTTTGCTTCCACAATCAGTTCTTGGAAGAATTCTTAGTGGACATGCACTTTTCAAGGGAAGAGCTCGTGAGGATATTTCTATGGATAGGATTGTTACTGCTATTGGTATGGAACCGGGCGTTGTAAAAGGGCAAAGACAAAAAATGGTGGATGATTTTAAATTGAGTATTGATAGGTTGCTTGATGGAAAATCAAAATATTTAGTTGATGAAGCTGGTGAGCCAATTTATGGGGTTAATTTTTTAAGAGAAATTGAACTTGATTGTGATAAAGAGATGTTCAAAGGAGGAGTTATTGTTGGGAGAATGGATAATATTGATTGGAGAAGAAGAACTCAGGAATTTTATCAAAAAACTCTTGAGAAAAAAGATTTTAAGATTGCAGGCGGGAAAGAATTTCCTGTGAATGTTGAGATGATGAGGAAGTATGGAATTAGTGTAAGGGATTTTTCTGAAAAAGAATATTCTCCTCAAGATATAGAAAAATTGATGGAATTAGGCGTAATATTTGGAGAGGATTGTTTGAGTGGTTTGGATGGAGTTGAAACAATGTATATAAGATATATTCGTGGCTTGGGTATTTGTGATGATGCTGCTTTACTTGCAACTGGAGTGAGACATGGATTATCTTCTATGGTCTTAGGATTTTGTATTGATGCAACAGATACTTATTCAAAATATATTAATGAAGTTAGAGTGGGAGGGGTGGATGAGTTTATTGGAGAGCATATTATGGAAAGATGGGAAAAAATGCATCATGAGAAATTAGTTAGTGATGAAGAATGTATGGAAACTATTTATTTTGGAGCTAAAAATAATTATCCTAAAATTATTTTTTCTAGTTCACATAGAAGATTTGTTGAAGTTGAAAAAGGTATGCCGCATTCTACTTTTATGAGTCATGCGCATTTTTTAAGATCTGGACGTTTTCAAAAATATCCATTAGGTTTTGAGAGAGTGCCTAGTACAGAATTTTATCCTAGTGTGGATACTCGTTTTAAGGTTGGAGGTTTGGGGGGCGTAATAAATAAAAGTCAGTGTACTGGTGAATATATGCGTGGAAAAGGGCATAGACATTAATTATTTAATTTTTCTTTTTTGGTTTATATAATCCTGCAGGATTTGAACCTAACAAACCTGCTTCAAGAAGGTCTGGGTCAACGGGGCTTAGATTTCTTTTAATTAATGCTGAGATTAATGAAAAATGCGGGGTTCTATCAAGTTCTTCTGTGATAAAATCAACTTCATCTCTTGATGTTTGCCAATTGGTTTCACTAAATTTATCTTCAATATCCATAAGTGTTGAATATTTGTGGAGGGTTTTTTCTCCTTCACGATTAAAATAAAAATCAAAATAAGCAAGGGCAACTTCTTTTGGATTGGAATAAATTGCATCACGAAATCTTAAAACTGTGAAGTTTGATTTTGCGATTGAACCCAGGAGACAATTTTTTGGAAATACTGCTATCACATGATCATCATCCTTTCCTTTTTGCGCTTGGAGATCCATTATGAATGGGAGGTATCCATGATATTGAAGAGCTGCCGCTGCAAAAATTGCTCCTTCTGAACAATTGGCTCTTTTGTTTTGTATAACATATCTTGGAGAGCGACATTCTGATTCAGGATTATATGGAGTGCGGTTTAGAAATTTTTGTATTTCCCAAGGAGTGTTAAGTCTATCAAGAAGTCTTCTTTCTTGAGCAGTCCATATTTTTTTATCATTCATTGGATTTTTATTGTGAAATGCTTTATAAATTTTATGAAGGAAAAATATTTTTTTGTTTGAAACTAATTATCACCTCTTTTTCTTTAACTGGATTATTAATGAACTAAGATTTTAAGATAAGTTTATCAGGTTATTGGCTAATTATCAGATGTGCAAAAAATGTGGATCAAATATGAAAAACATGTAGCTCAAGCACGTTTGAATTTATTTTATTATTAATTCTTAGTTTAAAATAGAAATTAATTTTAAAATTAATTTTTATACTTTTTTATGACGCTTCTTGCATAATCTCTATTGATTTTAGCTCTTTGTGCTGAAGAACCAGTATAAAGTTCTAGTTCTCCTCCGAGTATTCTTTGTTTTGTTTCTGAAAGGTTATGATATATTTCTTCAAATTCTGGATCTTCTCTTGCAACTTGCAATAATGGTCTTCCATTTTTTTGGGCTATCTTTGCCATCTCTTTTACAAAATCATGTCCTGGACCATATTGGGAATGTGTCCATCCAGCTTCTCCTCGTAATATCGCTGTCATGGCTTCACTAGGACTTTTTTTAACAGGGAGTAGATTTTCAAATACTTTATCATCGTTTATTGAGAGTTTATTCAATGTTTTGTTGAGTCTTCTAAACATTTCATAGACTTCTACCATCATTGGTTGTGGTTGATATCTTGCTTGTACGGAACCTCTCAAATCTCTCTCTAAATCTGATCTTATCATTTCATATAATATTCTCATTCCACTTTCGACAACTGCTCCTTTTCCAGCTATATTCTCAAATTGGATGGGATTGTCTTTTCCTGCATCTGCACTGCTTCCTCCTAGTCTCTCTTTATTATCTCTTGAAGTTACTTCTTTTATTGCAGAGGAGTATAATATTCTAATATCATTTGCAAAATCTCCTAGAACGTGATTAAGAGTAACTAATCCATTTCCTACATCTGCCAATCTCTCCTTTTGGACAATTTGTGTTGCGGTATAATCTGGTTTTAATCCTAGTTTTTCTAGAACTTTCTTTTCAAATTCTATAGATTTTCCTTCTCCTATTACCATGTCAATACTGGCTCCTGTTCCAACAATGCCGGATATCTTTCCTCTAAGATTTTCAAAATATAAATCGCACATTTCAAATCTATCTGCAATTCTAGCTGCAAAAATGGAAAATGTTTGTTCGAATAAAACAGGAGAGGTATTCTGCAAGTGTGTTCTTCCAACGTGTAAACTATTAGCTCTCTCTGAGATAAAACATAATTTTTCTATTCCTGTAGCAATTTCTGGTTTGATTACTTCATTCCATGCTTTTTTGAATAGATAATTTCTTGCAGTATCTAAAATATCATATGAAGTTGTTCCGGGGTGCAGAACGGCTTCAACTTCTTCTGGCATATGTAATCCTAATTCTGCTAGAACTGCTAGTTGATCATGTTTTAATCTTTCATCCTCTTCTAATAGTGAGATATTCAATTCTCTAACTTGAGGAATTGCTTTATTTAGTGCATCTAAATCTTCCTGTGTGGCTTTTTCGAATTCAACTCTTGTTTCAAGAAGAGCTTTTTGTACGTTAATACATCCTTGCCATTCTGCTCGTGGAGTTAGATATTTTGCTAATGCTTCTGATGCCTCTGCATACTTTCCATCGTCTGGAGAGATGCAATTCATCTGAAATTCTTTTTTTGCTCTCTCTTCTGGAGTTAATTTAGAAACTAAATCCCATTTTTCTGGATCTCTTGGTTGTCCTTTTGTCATTTTATTATTAAGTTTATTTTGAATAAAATAAGAGTTTTATTCTTGATGTGTTATCTTGCTTGCATATGGTAAGAAATCTCCAACCCATAATTCTAATGGTTTTGCTTCAAATACTTCCTGTCCTAAAATTCTATTTGCCACTTCTGCTATGGCGTTTTCCATTAAGTTACAAGAATATTCTGAAACTGCTTTAAGGTCTATTTTTTTCTCCTGAAGAATATTTGGAAGATAATCTCTCCAGGCATCTAAATTATTTTCTCCTGTTGCCTTTCTTTTTGCTTCATCAATTGCCGCGTAGATTCCTTCTCTTCTGAATATGGCTCTTTGTATTTCTTTATTGCTTGGGATTGCCCACATTACTCCATCATATTCTGTTTCTATCATCAATCTATTTTCATCCTGGTTGCAGACAAAATCTGTCAATACCGGTCTTTTTCTGTGTGCTACACATTCACCTTTTCCATCAATATTTAATATTCCTCTTTCATTACAAAATGCAATCTGTGATGCCGCAATTCTCGGGAACATTTCTTTAGACCAAATTATATAACCCGCCTCGTCTAAGCCACTAAGTTTGGCTTCTTCTTCTTTTGTTAGTGCTCTGTCTCCTGCGTGTTCAAATTTTGAGGTGCTATCGTAAGTTATTCCTTTTAGAACAAATCCTGGATTTGGTATCGTATTTCCTAACTTATATTTTTCAAGAACTTTCTTTAGTTTTGGAAAAGAATCCAATCCTTTTTCTTCTACAAGATTTCTTATGGAATCTAGGCCTTCAACAGTTTCTTTGTATGTTGCTAGTGTGAGGTATTCTTCTCCTCTTCCAACCGCTCCAAATATTTTTTCAAATGTTGATGATCCCAATGGAAATCCTTTTCTGAAGATTGATTCTACGTCGGCTACTCCACATTGTAGTTTACCTGAAATTAAATCTGCTCTATATTTATCCAAATCTCCTCCACAATACGTATCTGGAACGTGTGCAAGTTTCATTACTATTTTGCTACTTAAATCTCCTCTCTTTACTAAATCCCTAACAGTTGTTAAGCGATTATCTCTATCTAGAACTCCTATGTAACATGTTGGCACCCATGCATTTTCTATCTGCCATTCAAAGAAAGCTCCTGTTGTCATTGTTAGAGCTTCTGCTTTTTGAGGGATGTTTGTATCTGGAATAAGTTTTTTTAAATCCCCAACAGAATATCTTCCACTTACTTGCCAACATCCTACTCCAAACCTATCAATAGTTGGTTCTGCATAAAATCTTACCGCAGGTGTACCCTCTCTTATTAAATCCTTAACGCTTCCCATTTTATAAATTGGCTAGACAAGAATTCTTTTTAAATATTATAGAGATAAATTATATATTTGTTTTAGGAGGTTTAGAATTTAATCTTTCCTTCTTGCCATTCTTTTAGAATAAATCTTGCGGTTTGATCTTCATTGATTTCATTTCCTTTTTTTAGAAAGCCTTTTCTTCTTCCTAATTCTTCCATGAAAATTTCAGCGTCTCCGTTGGCTTCTATTTTGTAATGTTTTTCAAGCACGTTTGGATAATTTTTTATGATATTTGAAATAACTAACTCTGGATATTTTACTTGGTTGTAACTTCTTCCACCTACTTGTGCGTTTTTTGAAATTAATTCTTTATTTACTGTAGAATATTCTGAGGCTGGAATTACTCCTGGGCTGTCAATGAGCATTATGTTTGGTGTTAATTTTAATTTTTGAAAACCTTTTGTGTGGCCGGCCTGTGATGCAACTGGTGCGGAACTTTTTCCTATTAAAATATTTATTATGCTTGATTTTCCAGTGTTAGGGTATCCAATAATTCCTACAGAAAATTTTCCTAGAGTTTTATCAATTGGCTCTTTTACTTTTTTAGCTTCCATTTTTATTCTCTCTCTTAATTCTTTTATTCCTTTTCTTTTGGTTACTGAAACTAAAATATAAGGGTAAATTTCGGATAATTCCTCTTTGCTTAGTTTGGGTCTGCCATTTGCTAATAAGTCAGCTTTGTTTAAGACATAGATAATTCTTTTGTCCGAAGATTTTATTTTTTCTTCTATTTCAAGATTTCTGGTTTCCTGTATGAATCTAGCGTCTAAAACTTCTAGAACTATATCTGAATTGTCAATTACTTTTTTGGCTATGTCTGGATACTTCTGTCTTTGTTTTCTTATATTTTCCAGTCTTTTTGTGTGACGACTTCCAAAACTATAACGTACTTGCATGATTTATTGAATATTGTTTTGTTTATAAAAGTAGGGAATGTTGAAACGAGTTAAATCAATAGAATAGCTTCGCTTTGAGGCGGGGTTTAAACGACTATTGAATTAATGAACTAAAATTTTAAGGATAAGTTTATGAGGTTATTTGTGGATTATTTTAAGAATCTCAAATTGATAATGGTTCGTAGATTTTTCCTAGATTAGTTTCTTTTAATTTATCTTGTAATTCTTTGTACGTTCTTTTATACTCTGCTCTAATATCGTGGATATGATTAAAATCTACTAACTTCCTCTGGTTATTAACCCATATACCACATTTTATCAAAGAATGTCTCTCATCATTAAAGATTTTATCTAGAAGAGGGTTAAGCTCGTTGTCATTTTCCACTCTGTATTTTCCACCTTCTGAGAAATCTTGAGATATTGTTGCTATTGGGGAGCCTTTTTTGTTTACTAATAATCCATAAAATAGTGGTAATTCTCCTTTTATTTTGTCTCCAAATTTGTCAACTAAAATCTGAGAATAAACAGATGCCAATCCATAATCTTCTTCAGGTAATGCATTTTTTGAAATTTTTATCCCCATAAATAATCTTCCATGAATTAAAGAATCAAAGCTTCCAACTGAAAAATACCAGTATTTTGAACCTGCACCAACTGGAGTTAACTGGTCATTATCATGTAAAATCTCAAATGCTTTTCTTACTAATTCAGAGTCTCCTCTTATTTCTTCTAAAATTTGTTCAGATGTTTCTAAGTATGACATAATTGTCTGGAACTTTTATGATTTATAAATCTTAAGTAGGAGAAATTATTGTTCTATTTTATTTTTTATAAGCAACATAAATGTCTGCTTCGAGCATTTTATTGTCCTTGTAATAATGATGGACAAAATAAAGATTTCCTTCCTTGTCTAAAGTTGGCTCCCCTGCAAATTGGCTTATAATTAATTCTGGAGTTTGCCAGTTTCCTTGATTATCTTTTTTTGAACGATAAATTGCTGGGCTTCCTAAATATGTTTTGCTAAACCATAATTCATTTCCATCTTTGGTTAGATAAGGCCAGCCTTCATTTTCTTGCGAATTTATATTTTCTATATTTTCTGGTGTTGTCCATGTTCCGTCAGAATTTCTTTTTATTTTCCAAATATCTAATTGTCCTTTACCTCCAGATTTTGCAGAATGATAATATAGCTCGTTGTTGTTTTTATGAAGCTCTCCAACTTCATATTCTTTTGGAAATTCAACTTGTTTTAGGAAGTTCCACTTATTATTTTTATATTCAGCTGAAAACCAGTTTATTCCTGAATAACCCTCTCTTGCTGAACAGAAGAGCATAATATTATTTTCAACGAACTCACATCCATCTAAAGCTAATTTATTTGATTTCTGAAGAAGCACTCTCTCGGCTTTTTGCCATACATTGTTTATTTTCTTTGAAACATAAATTCCTGTAACTTTATCTAAAAGCTGTTTTTCTGCAGGAATATTTGGGTCTGGTGTAAAAAAGAAGTATAATTCATCTTTATCTTCGTGGATGAAAGGAGAGTCTTCTGCTCCTGCAGTGTTAATATTTGAATTTAATGGAACGGGTTTTTGATATTCATTTGAGTGAAGAATTGGTGGAAGAGAATCTTGTTCAGGAGAAATTTTTATTGCTGTTGAGGGGATTTTTGTTTCCCTATCTGGAAGCGTAATTTCTTTATCTTTTGGAATGAGAGTTATAATTAATAAAATAGCTACAATAACAATTATTGAATAGATTATAATTTTCTTTTTATTCATAATATATTTGAGTTAAAGGGGCTTATAAAAGTAGGGAATTTTATATGAGCCTACACGGATTTGAACCGTGGACCCCCGCCTTTCTTAGGGAAAAAATCTTTTGGATTTTTGACCTCGAAAACATGTTCCTCATGGAACAAGCTCTTATAAGAGCGGTGCTCTAAACCAGGCTGAGCTATAGGCTCACATAAACTACAAATTACATTAATTTGAGATATTTAAAAGTTTAGTGTGTCAATTTTTGCATAAGAATAAACATTTATAAACTATATACTCCAATATATATTATGGCAAAAAAGAAGGTTGTGAAAGAGAATATTAAATCTTCTAAAAGTTCTTCTCAGAATGATTCTAAAACATATGCAATTATTGCAGTTGTATTAAGTATTATTGGATTTTTGATTGTATTATTAACTAAGAAGGATGATAAATATGCAATGTTCTATGCAAAAGAAAGTTTGGTTTTATTCATTGTTGCAGTTGTGGTTAGTATTGTAACTGGTGTTTTGACTATAATCACTCTTGGATTTTTTGCATTTGTTGGATGGATATTTAATCTTCTTGTGTTTATCTTATGGATAATACAAATTGTTAATGCTGCATCTGGACAAGAGAAGAGTACACCTGTTATTGGACAATTTGCTAGTAAGTTTAATTTATAATTCTTTGATTTTTATTAATAATTTTTTTGAGGGGCATTATAAAAGCTTTAAAAAGTGTTTTTGTTAGATATTATTATACCGTTAAATCGGAATATGCCCCGTTCGTCTAGAGGCCAAGGACACAGCCCTTTCAAGGCTGTAACCCGGGTTCGAATCCCGGTCGGGGCGTTAGTACATTATGGTATTTTGCGGGGTTTTTTGGTAAACCCTTTATTTTGATTATTTTTATTGAAAACTTTTAAATATCTAATATTTGTATTAAATCTATGGCAAGGGAAAAACAGCAAATCATCAAAAAACTTGATGGGGCAAATATGGATATTGATTTAACAACCGAAAAAGAAAAAATTTGTTGGCAACAAGATAAGTGTCCTTGGAATAAGGCAGAGAGTAATAACAAACATCAATGTGCTGTAAAGAATATTTCAATATGCCCTTATTTTTGTGGAATTGAATATTTAGACAATGTTCTTTGCTGTTATCCTCACCAGAATCCGAATAAAGGAAATGAGTAAGATCTATGAATATTAGCTTACATCCTCTCGCACTTCAGTTTTGGTGTTAACCCTACATTTTGATGAAAAAGCATATATTTATAAATATGTAGGTATACTACTTCTTATGGTAGAAATAAAGGAAATAAAAAAGGGAACAAAAAAATATTACTATTTAGTCCACAGCATCAGAGAAGGGAAAAAGATAAGCAAGAAACAGGTTTATCTTGGAGATTCTATTCCTAAAGATATTGAGGATATTAAGAAGAAGTTTATTCAAGATTTTTACAAAGATAAATTTCTTAAGGATTTGGATAAGATTAAAGAACATTTTTCTAAGGAGTATAAATCCTTTCCAGAATCAGCCAAAGAGAAATCGAGAGAAAATTTCGCAATTAAGTTTACTTATAATACCCAAAGAATAGAGGGTTCTACTCTTACATTAAAAGAAACTGCAAATTTGCTGGAACATGGAATAACTCCTAGTTCGAAACCAGTAAGAGATGTTAAAGAAGCAGAGGCTCATAAAAAGGTATTTTTTGAGATGCTTGATTATGAAAAGGAACTAAATTTGGGTATTATCCTCAAATGGCATAAAACTTTATTGGAAGATACAAAATCAGATATTGCTGGAAAAATTAGGAATCATAATGTTATGATAGCTCAATCTAAATTTAGACCTCCTGCTTCAATCGAATTAAATGCCTTACTTAATGAATTTTTTGAATGGTATCATAAAGAGAAAGATAAACTTCACCCAGTAGAATTGGCTTCACTGGTTCATTTAAAATTTGTAACGATTCATCCGTTTACAGATGGAAATGGAAGGATTTCTAGATTAATGATGAATTTTATATTGAAGAAGCATAAATTTCCTATGTTAGATATTCCTTACGAAAAAAGGACAGGTTATTATAATGCTCTTGAAAGGTCGCAGGTAAAAAAAGAGGACGGGATTTTTATCCAATGGTTTTTTAGGAGATATTTGCAGGAATTTAAAGAATATTTGAAATAAGAGGTTCTAATTTATCTGTCACAACAGGGTGGTCGATAATGTTTTTAAACCAAAACACCATCGGAAAATCAGAAAGCATTAAACCTTTTCATAGAATATTAAAATTAAGATAAAAAACCCTAGCGGATACCAAGATATACTCCGACCCGGTCGGGGTGTTTAGGATTCTTATGATTAGGTGTGAGTTTAATTTGTACAAGTACCAATCAAAAGATATATAAATACTTATTTACTCAAATAAGTAATATGTTACTTAATGAAAATGCACTCAAGATATTAAGCGAATTCAGTTCGGATTATTCCAAGCGGATTTATGGCCGACAGGTTGCTGAAAAGCTGAAGATGAACCAGAAAACTGTTTCTAATACTCTTAATACTCTTGAAGGTGAACATATCTTGAAATATACTACTGAAGGCAAAAACAAATACTATTTTCTTAACAAGTTAAATTCACAAATAGGAGATATTCTTAAAATTGTGGAATTTGGGAGGAAAAATATGTTCCTTGAAAAATATTCTAAATTAAGGGGGCTTTTTTTAGAGCTGGAGAAACGAACAAAGGGCATGCTTGTTATTTTTGGGAGTTATGCTAACTTTACTAGTAATGAAAAGTCAGATTTGGATGTTTTTATTATTGGGAGTATAAAGGAAGTTGAGGATTTGGAAGATAAATACAATATCAAAATAAATGTAATTAAATCAACTACTGAGAAGTTTAATAAATCTGAAGTTTTTATTAAAGAAGTATTAAAAAATCATATAATTCTTAAAGGAGTAGAGGTATTTATTGAATTAACATGGCAGTAAATCTAACTAATTTGTCAGGCTGTAATGGGCATTCTACCCACTACAATTGATAATAACAAATGTAGAGGGTAAGATTTAAAAAGGGCTTTTTCTTAGATAAGTTATGGTATATATTTACAAAAAAATAGTTGGAAGCAAAGATTACTATTATCTTAGATTATCTGAAAGAAAAGGAAAAAAGGTAATCTCAAAAGATATTGCATATTTAGGAAACTCTCTTGATGAAGTTAAAAAAAATCTTGAAAAATTTCCTAAGTATAAAGATGAGATAAGAAAGTCTTATAAGAAGATACATAATTTTATTGAGCCCAATTATTATCTTGAAAAAGTTAAGAAATTAAAATTAAAGAAAGATGTGTTTTTGAAAGACAAGCTTGATGGTGTTGAATCCTGTAAAATTCATTTTAATGAACATTTTAAGAAATTAGATAATTTAACTCAAAAAGAAATCTTGAAAAATTTTGTTGTTGAATTTTCATTCAATACAACATCTATAGAAGGAAATACTATAAATTTAGAGGAAGCGAGAAATTTGCTGGAAAATGGATTAACTCCTAAAGATAAAAGTTTGAGAGAGATTTATGATTTGCAAAATACAGAAAAAGTGTTTTTTGATATTTATAATTCAAATAAAGAGATTAATCACGAATTTATTATTAATATTCATAAAGGATTGGTAGTGAATATTGATTTAAGAGTAGGATATAGAACAACAGATATTAGAGTAATAAAATCTAATTTTGATGCAACTCCTGCTCCTTATGTAAAAATAGATATGGATTTGTTATCAAACTGGTATAATAAAAATAAAGGAAAACTGCACCCTTTAGTTCTTGCAACAATGTTTCATCATAAATTTGAAAGGATTCATCCGTTTATGGATGGAAATGGGAGAACAGGAAGAATACTTTTTGCTTATATTCTTCTTAGAAATAATTATCCTCCAATTATTATTCATAAGAAAGCAAGAAAAGAATATCTTGAAGCATTAAGGAAAGCCGATAAAAGCGGATTAAAGGATGTTAACCTTGAGAATTATTTTGATTTAGTGCAATTTTGTGCAGATGAGCTGGTTGAGGGGTATTGGGATTTGTTTTTGTAGTTCTGTCACCCCCTGTGGTCGACAAGTTTTATTAACTCCTCCAGCATCGATAAACTAATACATTTCATTAGAATCATAAAAGACAACCCCAAATTCCGTGAGGATAACAAGATGGTGGATTACCCGGTAGGGGCGTTTAATTTTTTCTAATACAATTAATCTTTTAAATGATAAAATCAAAGAGAGATAATGAAAACAAAACAGAAAACTGAGGGTTCTCCTTCCGTAGTTTTAATATCTCTTTATGATCATGATGCTTTTGGATTAAGAAACATGCATGGATTATTGAAAAAAAATGGGTTTAAGTCCAGCTTGATTTTCTTTAAAGAGCTATTATGGAAGATTAATGAACCTTCTGAAAATGAGATTAATTTATTGATTAATAAAATTAAGGAATTGAATCCCACTGTAATAGGTTTTTCTGTGCGTTCTCCTTTTTTGAAAATTGCTACAGATTTAACTGAGAGATTGAAGCCTCTTAATAAATTAGTTATATGGGGGAATATCCATCCAACAGTTAAGCCTGATGAGTGCATAAAATATGCGGATATGATATGTATTGGAGATGGGGAATTTCCTATGTTAAAATTAATGAAAAATCTTAAAGATAAAAAAGACTTTTCAAATATCAAAAATTTATGGGTTAAAAAAAATAATAAAATAAAGAAAAATCCTATAGAAGATTTAAACCAGGATTTGGATAGTGTTACTTTTTATGATTTTTCAACTGTAGATAAGTATTACATAAATGAAGAGAAATTAATTTCTTTTGATCCAAAATTGAAATATAGTCAGTATGATATAATGGTGGGAAGAGGGTGTCCCTACGCTTGTGCATATTGCACTAATTCTTATTTACATAAATTATACAAAGATAAAGGATGTTTTTTAAGAAAAAGAAGTGTAAAAAAAGTTATAGAAGAGTTAGTTGAAGCTAAAAATAAGTTAGATATCAAAGAAGTATATTTTTATGATGAAGTTTTTGTGCTTGATAAAAAATGGCTTGATGATTTTTTGAAAGAGTATAAAGTAAAGATTAATCTTCCTTTTAGTTTATGTCTTCATCCTAATATTGTTACTGAAGAAATAGTTGGGAAGCTTAAACATTATGGGCTTGAAAGAGTGGGTATAGGTATTCAATCAGGTTCACAAAGAGTTAGATATGAATTATTTAATAGATTTGTATCTGATGAAAAAATCTTAGAGGTTGCAAAGATATTCAATAAGTTCAAAGTTATGGCTACTTATGATATTATTCTTGATAATCCTTATGAAACAGAGGCAGATATGAAAGATGGAATAAATCTTTTGTTAAAATTAAAAAGGCCTTATAATTTGAATGTCTTCTCATTGGTTAATCTTCCTAAAACAGATTTGACTGAAAGAATGATAAAGGATAATATTAATCCGGCATCAAATTTGTTTAATTGGAAAATGGACATAAACAAAAAAAGAGAAAAGAAAAAACAAATATATAATTTGAAAATGTCTTTATTTTCTAAATCTTTTTTTCCTAAGTTTCTAATAAGAGATATTAATGATAAGACTGTTTTATTTTTGGCTGTAAAAGCTTCAAATTTTACCAAACTTGGTTTTATGGCTTTTAGATTGTTTTTGGCTGGAAAGATAAATATTGCATTGCTTAGATATTATTTAAGAAACTACAGGAAATTCAGTAATTTCCAGAGATAAAAGGGAAAATTAACAATTTATTTAAAGGGGTTTTTCTAACAAACAGCATGTTAATAGGATTAATTGGAAAACCTAACTGTGGGAAGTCAACTTTCTTTAAGGCGGCTACTATGGCTGAAGTGCTTATTGCAAATTATCCTTTTGCAACTATAAAACCCAATCATGGAATTGGATTTGTTAAGGTAGAATGTATTGATAAGGAGTTTAATGTAAATTGTAATCCTCAGCATGGTTTTTGTATAAATCATCATAGATTTGTTCCTGTTGATTTAATGGATGTGGCTGGTTTAGTTCCTGGAGCTTCTGAAGGAAAAGGACTTGGAAATCAGTTTTTGGATGATTTGAGAAATGCCGATGTTTTTATTCATATTGTGGATGCTTCTGGAACAACTGATATAGAAGGTAAACCTTTAGATGAAGGAGAGTTTCATGATCCTACTGAAGATATAAAGTTTCTTGAGGAAGAGTTGGATAAATGGTACTATAATATTTTACAGAAGGTTTGGAAAAGTTTTTCTAAAAAAGCTGAACAAGAAAAAGCTCAGGGTAAGAATGTTGCACAAACTATTGCTAAACAATTTTCTGGATTGAAGGTTGATGAATATCAGGTTAAAAGAGTGCTTGCGAAATTAAATTTGCCTGAAAATCCTGCACATTGGAATGATTCTCAAGTTATGCAATTTGCAAGAATGTTAAGAATTGTTAGTAAGCCAATGATTATTGCTGCCAACAAAGTTGATTTGCCTTCTGGAATGGAGAATTATAATAAATTAAGAGCAGAATATCCTGATAAAATAATAATTCCTTGTGCAGCTGATTCTGAACTTGCTTTAAGACAGGCTGCTAAGGCTGGTTTAATAGAGTATATTCCTGGAGAAAAAGAATTTAAAGTTTTGAAAGAACTTAGTCCTAAGCAAAAAGAGGCACTTGAGGCGATAAAGAAAAATGTACTTTCAAAATTTGCTGAGGGGACTGGAGTACAAGCTGTTCTTGATTGTGCAGTTTTTGGATTGTTAAAATATATTGCAATATTTCCAGCAGGAGCAACTAAACTTGCAGATAGCAAGGGAAATATTCTTCCCGATTGCTTTTTATTACCTCCAAACTCAACAGCGCTTGATTTTGCATTCTTTTTACATACTGATTTTGGAAAGAATTTTGTTAAAGCAATTGATGCAAGAACAAAAAGGGCTTTGGGTAAAGATTATCTTTTGAAGCATAGAGATGCGTTGGAGATTATGACGAAGTAATTAAAATAGCAATATTTATATAGTCTATAGTCTATGGTTTTTAATGGTTACAACAATACAAGTTAATGATAGAACTCTTGAACTACTAAAAAGATTGAAAGATGAATTAAAAACTCAGTCTTATGAAGAAGCAATTAATCAGGTTATTTTGGATAGAACTAAAAAAGAATCTCTTGGAGGTTTTTTGGGAAAGAGGCTTGGTAAACGTTCAACCAAAGAAATATTGAAAGATTTGAGGGATAAGAATGACCGATTCTAATTTCATTGATTCTTCTATTTGGCTGGAATATTTTTTTAATAATAATTATGGTTCTATTTTGGAAAATAATATCTCAATGATATCAATCCTTTCATTATTTGAGGTAAAAAAGAAATTGATGAAAGAGAAAGCTAATGATTTAGAAATAGCAAAATGTTTGGGCTTTATGAAAAATAGAAGTATAATAATTCCAGTTAGTATAGAGATTGCAGAAAATGCAGCATCAATCTCACAAAAAAAGAGCATTCCTGCTATTGATTCTCTTATTTATGCATCAGCTATTTTGAAGAAATCTATTCTGATAACAAAAGATAATGATTTTAGAGGATTAGATAATGTGAAGATTTTAGATTAGAAATTTTTAATCTTGTTTTATCTTTGATGCTTTAGAACTTGTGTAATCTTTACCTTGTTCACTTACTCTATAGATGTGTTCAATTTCAGTTTTAGCTTGGGTTATTACTTTGTGTAATACTTTTGCAAAATTCCAATTGGCGTCACTAGATTTTATTACTTTGTTTGGAGTTTCTATGCTAAGATTTAGACTGTATTTCTTTTTTGGTCCGTCTTTTTTATAAGTTTTTATTTGGAGTTTAAGTTTTACCAGATTTTTCACTTGTCTTTGTATTTTTGGATATTCTTCTGTTAGAGTTTTCATCAAAATTTCCCTTTCAGAATCGCTTAAAAGTTCTAAGCCAATAATTTCAGCCTCTTCCATGTTATATTAAAACATATGGAGATTTTAAATGTTTGCTGATATAATAATATTTAAATAGCGTTTAGGGGTTTTATAATTATGAATGGAATTGAACAAAGTTTTGATTTAAGTGATATTGGGGAGCCTTGCAGTGAGGCTATGGTATTATGTATTTCTAGCTTATATAATAAAAAAATAGAGTGTGCTTCTCAAGGGCATCCCGGTCATGTTGTGCTTTCGAGACAAGTTGCTAAGGGTACTGCATATTGTCATTGCCCCACTTGTGGTTCTAACTATAATATGTCTTTGAATAAATAATCTTTCTGAGGATACCTACATAAGCCTTATAAATGATTTTTTGGGTTTATTTTTATGAACATTAAAAATACACTTGCTGGATTGCTTTTAGTTGGAACTTTGGGTATTTTTGGTAGTGGTTGTGTAGATCCAGAAGTGGCTACAAGAGAGAAAATTGCAGAAATGAATAGAGCTCCAAGTAAGAGACCTTCTTTTAAGATGTTTGAATCCCCTGGAAAAACCAAAGGACTTTGTGAGGTTGTTACTCAAGTTAATAATCCCCCTATTTTTGAAACCAAGAGAACAATTACCTGCCAGAAAAAGGCTTATGACCAGGAAATTGTTTTAGGAAATGTTGAAGAAGTTGTATTATTAGGAGAAAAGAAAAAAGATGGTTCTGCAGGAGATTATCTTGTTGATCCGGATGATAATTTTATTGCGGTTTGTAAGATTGGAGAGAAAAAAATTGAGCTAAAACCTGCTGAAATATATTGTGAAATTCAATGCGATAGAGTGCCTTTATTAATGAGGATATCCAATAAAAAAGGTATGGCTCGTTTTAACGTTGGTTCTAAAGTTGAATGTGAATATACTACTATATACAAAGTTACACACAATGCAAGTAATGATATGAGTAATATAGAACTCTCTAATTATAATCCTTCTAGTTGTACTGAGCCTACCATTAGTTCTAAAAATAATTAAATAACGTTTTTCTTATTTGAGTATGAAAATTCATCTAAAGGTTCATGCTGGGAGTTCTCAGGAAAAGATAATTGATTTGGGTAATGGGATGTTTGAAGTTTGGATTACTGAAAAAGCGGTTGAGGGTAAAGCTAATGAGTATTTGATTAAGTTCTTGAGGAAACACTTTGGAAAGGAAGTTTCATTGGTTTCGGGGTTTAATTCTAAAAGGAAGATTGTGGAAGTTGGGGATTAATTATCGCCTCTTTTTATTTAACTGGATTGTTAATGGGATTATTAGATGATTATGAGATTTAATCTGGAACAAATATGTGCAGGCAGAGTTATCAATATATTCTTGGAACTTGTATTATCAATAGTTTAGTTGTTATAAGTCTAAAATTTAATGTTTGTAGTTAGTAAATGTGTCCGGGGCAGAGAAGTTCTATTTTTAATTTTTTTAAAGCATTTAATGAATCGTCCATTTTGTCTTTTGCTGAACCTGGAAGGTCGGTTCTTCCAATTTGAGTCATTTGTTTGTTAAAAATAGTGTCTCCGGAAAATAATATTTTTTCGTTTGGAAGATAATAGCACACACTTCCTTTACTATGTCCTGGAGTGTGGATAACTTGTATTTCTGGAAGTTCTTTTGTTATTTGTTCTGCTGATAAAATATGCTCTTTTTTGAAGTCTTGTTTGTTTCCATACGCTTTTGCTTTTTCAAATAGTTTTATGTTACCAGAATGATCAAAATGGTCATGAGTTAGTAGAACAAATTGGATATCTGAGGGTTTTAACTTTAATTCTTCTAAGAAGTTCTTTAGTTCTGAGCGGTTGATTAAAGAACCTGTGTCAATTATTATGTTTTTGTTGTTTAATTGGAGAAGATATACTTCTGAGCCAAATAATGAGAACGAAAATCTGTAAATATCTGGATTGTGATGAATTTTTTTTATCATGGTTGTTTAACTTGAATTAATTATTTAAAGTTATTGTTTCTCTTCGATTGACGTAAGCTTTAAATAGTTACACTACCACTTATTTTTATCTTTAAAGAGGTTAAAAAGAGTAGGATGGTTTTTAAGAGGTATATTAAGCGGAATGGAAAAGTTTATGGTCCTTACATATATCATAATAGAAAAGTAAATGGTAAAGTTATTTCTGAGTATAGAGGTAAAGGTGAAGTTGGCGAGAGTAAAAAAATATTGCATAAAGGTAGTGTAACAAATGTGCTTGGAAATACAAAAAAAATAATTTCTAATATAAATAATGTTAATTTAAATAAATTTAATAAAAGATTTCTTTTAATTCCTTTAGGAATTATTTTTGTTTTAATTTTTGGAGCTTTTTTATTTAATTTTGTGGGAAATTTAACTGGGCAGGCAGTTTTGAATGTGGAGGAAATTTATTCTGCTGGAGATTCTGTTGATGGAATAATCAAATTAACAATCGATAAAGATGAATTTGTTCCAGCCCAGGCTGATGTTTTCTTAAATTTGTCGAGTTCTTCATATTCTTATATATTAAAAAATTTAATTTCTGATTCTACTTCTTATGGTAATTATAGTGTAAATGGTTTAAATCTTGATTCTGCTGGTGAGGGTTATGGTGTTGTTGATTCTGAGGGTTATCCTCTTGTTGATTTTGTGCTTGAAGTGTATTATGATGAGGTTTTGAATGTGAGTGAGGAAACAAATTTGACTGAAGAGTTGGCAGAAGATGAAGAAGTGTTAAATGAGACTATTGAAATTCCAGTTGAAGTAAATGAAACAGTTATTGAAACAAATGAGACAATTGAGAATAATGAAACGGAAGAAATAGAACAAAATGTTACAGAAATTGAACAAAATGATACAATAATAGAGCCAACAAATGAGAGCGAAGAATTACCTGAAACTCCTGTTGAAGTAAATGAAACTGAAGAAGTACCGGAAATTCCAGCAGAAGAGCTTATTGAAGAACCTGTAATTCCTGAAATACCTGAAGAAACTCCAAGCGAAGAATCTATAATTTCTGAAGAGCCAAGTAAGGACGAAGTTAAAGATGAAAAAGAAGCTGAAAAAAAGGTAAAAGAAGAAGCAAAACAAGAGGTTAAAGAAGAAACACCTGTTGAAACTCCTGTTGAATCAAGTCCAGCTGAAACTCCTGCCGAAACAAATACAGAAACAACAAGTGAGCCGGCAATTACTGGAAGTATAATTAAGAATATTTTATATGGAATTACAAGAGTTTATTTATCTATTACTGGAAAAGCAGTTGAAAGCACTCAAATTGAGGCAAGTGTTTCTTATGATGAACCTTATGAATATAAATTAGAGCAAGGGCAGAGTGTGAGACTTGTTTATTCAACACAAAATGTTTGGGTTGAAGTTAAAAACAAAAAAGTAATTGTAACAACTGATTATACTGGAAAAGATTCAAGAGATTTAATTATTGATTTGAAACCTTTGAACATTCCCGCTGAAACTGGAACTCTTGATTTTGCTATTTATTATAATGGAACAGAAATTGTTAAGGCTTCAAAGCGGATTGAAGTTATAAATAACACACTTTTGAATTGGACAATTTTCAATGAAACAATAATTAATACTTCAATAACAACCTTGCAATACAATGCCGTGATTGGAAAGCCTGTTAAATGGGCAAAGATTGTACAAGTTGATGAAAATCAAACAAGTGAATTAAAAGTTAATGTGCATAAGAATGCGGATAAAATTAATATCAAGAAATTTTCTAGTGGAGATATTTCAGGATTAACAGAAGAAAAAGATTTGAGTGAAAGAATTGAAGAGGATTACTTTAATATCAGCTTCGAGGAAAATGTAAGTAACTCTGAAGAGAGTTATTCTATTACTGGAAATGTAATTGGAGATATTGAAATTGTAAATGAAACAATAGATGAAGTAGTTAATAATACAATAGTTCAAGATGAGATTAATGAGGTTGTGGTAGATGATAATGTGAGTTCAGAAAATATCGAACAAAATGTTATAATTGAAAGTAATAATTCTATTAATAATGAAAGTGTAATTAATAATAATATAACTGTTGATAATGAAAATATAAATGATAATCAAACATCAGAAATAAAAGAGGTGATAATAACTCCTGCAATTAATTCAGATGAAAAAGAAATAATTATTTCAAATGCGACACTTCTTGAAAATTCATCTGCAATTGAAATTAATTATGAAACTCCTGCTCCAATTTCAATTGAAACACAAACAAAAGATGGAAAACAAATTATAGTTTCATCTGAAACTCATTATGAAAATATATTAGCTTATACTTTACTTGAAAATGAGACAAAATCTGAAAATGTTAAGTTGTATAATGTTGATGAAAATGGAACAAAAATTCCTACAATTTTTGAATCATTTGATTTGAATAATAATTCACTTGCAGATATTGTGTTTTGGATTGTTCCACATCTTTCAAATGAGACTTATCAGATTATTATTGAAATATCAAAGGCAGAGCATCTTGATACAAATAGAACATTTATTTCAGATATTTATGATAGTGTTAAGGCTCTTGATGGAAATTATAGTGAGCCTATATTGAATAATGAGTATGTTAGAGTTACTTTCCCTCAGCCCTTGGATAATACAAGAGATGTAACTTTTTATGCTATTGGTAGTGGAAATATTGAGCTTTATGAAAGAGATGGAAATGAATTAATTGGAAGTATTGAGGTTGTTGGGGATGGGACAACTGCAAATAAAATATTGCTTGCTGATTTGGAGGGGACACAAGATATTTTTGATTTGAAGGTTATTAATTCTGATGAAAGTGGTTTGGAATTTGATTATATTGTTGATCCTTATGAAGGACCTGGATTAACAAGTGTTATACTTAATTCAACAAATCCTGCAACAAATGATACGAATCAAAATTTGACTGTTTATAGTAATTTTGCATTTTCACTTAGCGCTTGGAATTATAGAAAGTCTATAACTATTAATAATGGAGCTGGAGCAACAATTACAAATTATCCTTTGAAATTTATTGTGAATCGTTCTTCTGGAACGGATAGTGGATTTGATGTTTATGTTAATGGAAGATGTGCGGAAGATTATGATGATATTAGATTTACTACTTCTGATGGTTCTACTCTTCTTGATTATTGGATAGAATCTATTGGTTTGGATTCTGCTACAATCTGGGTTGAGGTGAATAGTTTAGCTGCTGGAGCAAATACTTTCTATTTATATTATAATAATTCTGTTGCTACTGCTGTAAGTAATAGTACAAACACTTTTCCATTTTTTGATGATTTTAGTGGTGCAAGTATTGATACTGCAAAATGGCAGGGGAACACTGCTGATGCTTCTATAAGTGGAGGAATTGTTACAATGGCTGCTTCAAAACAAATTTATGGACAAACTTTTGTGGCTCCTGGAATGAGATTGAGAACAAATGTAAGATTTAATACGGCAAATGGTGCTGATTTATGGGGTGTTGCTGATAGCACTTTAAATCATCATGCTATTGTTTATTATGATACAGGAACAGCACTTTTAATTACAAAGGATGGAACTACTCAAACAACTGTTGCTACTAATCCAACTGTTGGGGCTTTTGTAATTGGAGAGGTTATTGTTAATGGAAGTACTAACGTTAGAACATATCAGAATGGAACTCAGATGACAAATTCTCCGAAGACTACAAATCTTCCTACAGCTGCTTTAACTCCTTGGTTTAGATCTGGAGGAACAACTAAAACAATTTCTGTTGATTGGGTTTTTATTTCGCAATATAATTCTAGTGAACCTAGCGTTAGTGCTTGGGGAAGTGAATCTAGTAGTGGTTCTGTGAAAAAAATAATTGATTGGAAGTTGAATGGAAATTCTTATGCTGTTTTGAATATGCCTTTTGAAAATGGAACTGGAACACTTTCTACGTTTACAAAAGATTATTCTAACTGGAGTAATAATGGAACTGTTCAGGGTCCAACATGGAATGCAACCGGAGGTGTTGATGGTAGGGGGGCTTATATGTTTGATGGAAAAAATGATCTTATTACTTTAGCTAATTCTTCTTCGTTGAATATAACTAGGAATTTTACAATTACTCTTTGGTTTAAAACTAATATGCCTGCGGTTTATCAAACTTTATATTCAAAAACTGCTTCTGGTCCATTTACAGGATTATATTTGGGAAAGATTTTCATACAGATAGGGGGAGATTATACTGAAGCAGGTAATTCTGTTTCAGATACTGGTTGGCATTTTGTGGCTTTTACTCATAATGGAACTACCGCTGTAACTTATCTTGATGGTGTTAAGGGCCAGGTAAAAAGTTTGGGTGCTGCTGCGATTAGTATTCCAGCTTCAACAATAGGTGCAACTGAGGGTAGTGCTTTTTTTAATGGAACAATCGATGATGTTGTGGTATATAATAAAACTTTATCTATTCAACAAATCAAAGCACTTTATGCAAATCAAACAAATATAATTGTTAAAGAGGAAACTGAGCCATGGCAAAATTGGACTGCATGTGTAACTCCAAATGATGCTGGAGGAGATGGAACTGAAGTGTGTTCAAATAGTTTGATGATTTTAGGAAATTATTTACCTACACAAACTCAACCAATATTAAATTCAACAAATTCTGCATCAAATGATACTAATCAAAATCTTACTATATATAATCAGACCACTGAAGATTTTGATTTAAATGTTGTTAAAAATATAATTGATTGGAAATTAAATAATCATTCTATTTCTACATTGCTTATGCCTTTTGAGGGTGGTTCAACTTCTACTTTAACTAGAGATTATAGTAATAGTTCAAATAATGGAACTGTCTCTACCGCTATTTGGAATGCTACAGGGGGTGTGGATGGAAAAGGAGCGTATGAATTTAATGGAAAGACTGATTATATTACTCTTGCAAATAATGTAATTGTTAATGAACCAAATAGAACTGTGTGTTTTTGGATTAAGCCTGCGTTTGTTGTAACTGCTGAATCTGATATCTTTACTTTGTGTAATGCTGCTGGAACTACTTATAGAGGTATTTGGCAAACAAATCGAGTTATTAATTATGGTTGGAGTACTTCTGCAGGAAATTCTCGTGTGTATACTACAGGAAATATTTTGACCGCTGGAGTTTGGCATCATTTTTGTATTGCAAATATGGATAATAAAACTGTGAGTATTTATTTTAATGGAGTTAATCAAACAACTACTTTAAGTTCTGCAGGTACGGGTAATCTTCCTGCCGCTCAAACTGCTGCAATTGGAAGAGCAGGAGCTTATACCGCTTCAGCTTATTTTAATGGAACAATTGATGATATTGTTGTGTATAATAAAACTTTAACTGTTCAACAAGTTCAGGCATTATATAATAATAGGACAGATTTAATTGTGGCGCAGGAAACTTCTGCTGGAGATGTTTGGAGTGGATGTGTTATTCCAAATGATGGAGCGAATGATGGATTGGCAAATTGTTCGAATAGTTTAACTATTATAGGTGTAGCTCCAACACAAACACAACCAATATTAAATTCAACAAATCCATTATCAAATAATACTTATCAGAATTTAACTGTGTATAATCAAACAACTTATGATTTTGATGAAGAGAGTGTTAAAAATATAATTGATTGGAGATTGAATGGAAGTTCTATTGCGGTATTAAATATGCCATTTGAGGGGGGAAGTTTGAGTGGTGATGCTGATGGTGTTATAAATGGTACAAGAGACTATAGTTCTTTTATGAATAATGGAACTGTTTACAATGCAACTTGGGTTTCAAATGGGGGATATGATGGAAGAGGGGCTTATACCTTTAATGGAAGGACCGATTCAATTAGATTAATAAATACTTCAATTTATAGAGTAAAAAATATTTCTTTTTGTTCTTGGATTAAACCTACTACTGTTGGAACAAGGGACACAATAATTAATAGTGGAAACGCTGATGCATACGCAACTAATAATTATATTTTTGGAATTGGAACTTCTGGAAGGTTTACTTTTTATGGAAGAACTCCTGCATCTCAATTATTTAGTAATAGTAATGCTTATAGTTTAAATGTTTGGACTCATGCTTGTTTTGTTTCAAATGGGACTTCTGTAATTTTTTATTCAAACGGGACATATGCAGGAGTTGTTCATGTGGTTCTTGGAACAGATAATACTTTTGGAGAACAAATTGGCGTTACTAGAGGTATTATTTCTACATTATTTTATTTTAATGGTACAATTGATGAAGCTCTTTTATTTAACAGAAGTCTTTCAGCAAATGAAATTCTCGCTCTCTACAACAATCGAACAGATTTAATGCATTCAGATGAAACTCTTGCTGGAGATAATTGGAGTGCATGTATTACTCCAAATGATGGTGTTGGAGATGGTTTGATGAGTTGTTCAAATGATTTGATTATTAGTAGCACTTTAGTTCCTGCAAACTTAACAATCATAAATCCTTTAAATAATTCTAATTTTAATTTAACAAGTGTTGAATTTAATGTTTCTGCAAGTGCAAGTGTTACTGGATGTAATATTTCAATTGATGATAATACAAAAATACCTATGACTGCTTTCTCCACAACTTATTATAATTATACAAATTCAACAATGTTGCAGGGCAATCATAATTTTACAATTGAATGTTTGAATGATACAATTATGGAATATTCTTATGTTTATGGTTCTGGAATTTTAGTTGATACAATCTATCCAGACATTTCTTATGATGCTACAACCACTGCAAATAATTCGAATGTTACAACCCTTATTATAAATTATACTACCAATGATACAAATGATAATTATGTTGTGAATAATCTTGATAATAGTGTTGTGGGGTGGTGGAGGTTTGAAAATGGTTATAAGGATGAGATGGGGAAGAATAATGGAACTGGCTCTGGGAATCCGACAAATACTAGTGCTGGAAAGTTTGGGAAGGGAATAAGTCTTGTGGGAATGAATAATCAATATGTTAATGTTGGAACAAATATAATGTTAACATTAAATACCAGTTCGCAATTTACTATTTCTTCTTGGTTTAAACCTACAATGACAAATATGACTTTTAATTCTCCAATAGCTGTAGGTAATCCTGAAAATCTTAATGGTAAAGGATTTGGTTTGTCTTATGTTACTGGAAATCAAATGCGTTTCACTATAAATAATGGAACTGGAGCAGGAAATCTTATTCTTGTTACGGTACCTTCTCTTTTAGATAATTGGCATAATTTTTTGGTAGTGGTTAATAGGACAGGTAATGCAACTCTTTATTTAGATGGCAATGTGATTAAAACTGGAAGTATATCTGCTACAGGTACTCAAGATATTGCTGGTGCGAATCCTCTTCTTATTGGGAGATATATGGGCACAAGTGTGTTCAACGGCTCCATCGACGACGTTATCATCTTTAATAGAACTTTAACTGCTGCTGAGATTTCATCATTATACAATGCCTCGGCAACAAAATATTATAGAAACTTTGCTGGAAATCTTACAGATGGCACTCATACATTTACTGGATATGTTGTGGATAAGGGGGGAAATAAAAATGCTACTGATATGAGGACTGTGACTGTTGATAATAGTTACCCCGATATTAATTTTACAGATCCAACTCCTGCAAATGAAACAAAGATGATTGGAAATTCTGCTTATATTAATTTGAGTGTGAGTGATAGTTCTCCTGTTTCAACATTTATTGATTGGAATAATTCACTTGTTGGGTGGTGGAGGATGGAACAAGGCAATGGGAGTTATTTTGAAGATTACAAAGGTGTGAATAATGGAACTTGTGCAACAACTGCGTGTCCGAGTTATACTGGAAATGGTGTGAGGGGTGGAGGGTATGTGTTTGATGGGGTGAATGATTTGTTAAAGATTAATGATAATTCAAATTTAAATCCTTCTTATTTAACTATTTCCTCTTGGATTAAACCAACTTTAATTGGAGGGGATTATCAAGAAATAGTTAGGAAATTCAATACTACTTCCAATAGGCAATATGATTTAGCTTATAGCAACTTAAATAAAAGAGTTGAATTAAGTTTATCATTTAATGGAGTAAATACAAATGTTAGTATAAATACAGGAACAAATTCAATAACTGAAAGTAAATGGTATCATATTATTGCAACTTTTAATGGTTCTGATTCAATTATTTATTTAGATAGTTTAAATAAAAGTTCAAATCATCTAGAGGGGAGTATATTTAATGGAGTTGGTCCTTTGGGTATTGGATGTAATGCTATCTCGAGTAGTGATAGAGTTTTCAACGGCACCATCGACGACGTTCAAATATACAACAGAGCTCTCTCACCCGAAGAAGTTGTAGCTCTCTACAATTCAAGTTTAACTTATCATAACTTTACAGATTTATCTGATGGAAATTATACATACAAAGCATATGCTCAAGATATTGCAGGGAATTTGAATCTGACTGAACAAAGAATATTAACTATTGATACTGTTGCACCTTCATCTCTTGCAATAATTGTTCCTTTGAATAATAGTAATTATAATTCATCATCAGTTGAATTTAATGTTTCATCAAATGAGGCTTTGAGTTGGTGTGGATTAAGTATTGATGCTGAAGCAAATGAAACAATGACTGCATTTAATACAACTTATTATAATTATACAAATTCTACTATGACACAAGGTTATCATAATATTAGGATTACTTGTAATGATACTTCGAATAATTATGCTTCAAACATAACACAGAATATTTTAGTTGATATAATTTATCCAGACATTTCTTATGATGCTACTACTTCGGGGAATTTATCGAGTGTGAGGGATTTGATTGTTAATATTTCAACTTCGGATATAAATGATAATTATGTTGTGAATAATTTGGATAATAGTGTTGTGGGTTGGTGGAGATTTGAAGGTAATTATTTTGATGAGATGGGATTGAATAATGGAACTGGAAGTGGAAATCCGACTAATACTTCGGCGGGGAAGTTTGGGAAGGGTGTGGTGTTTGATGGGAAGGATGATGTTATTAATGTTGTTCATTCATCTTCTATTGATGTAACAAATTATTGGACAATTTCTGCTTGGGTTAAGAGAGATGTGAATAATATTCAGCATTCTATTGTTGAAAAATATGATTGGACTGGAGGTAGAGGCAGTTTCGTTTTAAGAATAACCTCTGGGAATAAACTTCAAGCAGGAACAATAAATGGAACTACTACTGTTAATGTCTGTTCCTCTACTAGTAACATTGATGCTGGAACATGGTATTTTGTTTCCGCAACTTATAATTATAGTGCCTCTGATAATAAAAATACTATAAATTGTTATGTCAATGGTATTTCTCAACGAAATGTTACAGCTAGTGGTGGAATTCCTTCTAGTTCATTACCTTTGAGAATAGGTGCTCTTGGAAATACCGGTACTGCTAGTTATTTCAACGGCTCCATCGACGATGTTATCATCTTCAACAGAAGTCTCTCAGCTTCGGAGATTTCATCTCTTTATAATGCAAGTGCTACAAAATATTACAGAAACTTCTCTGGGGCTTTAACTGATGGTACTCATACATTTACTGGATATGTTGTGGATAAGGGGGGAAATAA
>Ga0172379_10002621_pt1 | contig 31202 bp, 28 predicted proteins | sample GrowelOW334metaG_FD_119756 | JGI IMG/M metagenome (GOLD analysis project Ga0172379, IMG submission 119756) | Groundwater microbial communities from an aquifer near a municipal landfill in Southern Ontario, Canada - Groundwater well OW334 metaG | ecosystem: Environmental > Aquatic > Deep...
GACCATTTATACCCCCTGGTATGACCGCGGCAAATTTAACTGGGATTACGGTTTGTTCGTGAATGCATACATCGGTCGGTCAGGACTGCTGAAAGCCTCAGCAAAAAGTTCCAAAACCGTCCACAGCATCAATGTTGAAGGCTATCCCATGTGTGTGATAATGCACCGCGAAGACAAACGGGATGCGGAGGGCTATGATTTGTTTGAGGCAGGACGCTATTCGGAATCAGCATTTGTTTTAAAGGCATTCACCGATATGAACCCCGGTAATGAAACAGCCTGGCTTTATCTGGGATGGAGTCTCAGGAAACTTCATGACCGCGCAGGTTCCGACCGGGCGGCGAGACAACTCCTTGCCATTCATCCGGAAAGTGAGACTGCACGGGAATTACTGATCTGGAACATGCTGGATGCCGGGCAATTTGAGCAGGCATTGGACATGGCTGGTGAGCTATACCGGTTAAATCCAGGATACCAGCCTGCTTCCGCCCTGCTGGCGGCCGCCCGCGATTCCATCGCCGGCAAGTCACGCTGACAAATTCCTGCAGTTCTTAAAATATGTTAAAAACAGAGCCGGCGTATTGAAATCCATCTATTTTTATGGATTACAAACCGACTAAATCAATACCATCCAATAAAATGAAAAAGTATTTTTTGCTTTTAGTTTTTACTTGCGCCGCCACCCTGCTGTTCGGGCAATACAAAGCCGATTTCAGGGCAGCCGAAAAATACGGCAGCGAGAATCTCGGGAAGATGTTAGGCAGCTCATCCGTACAGGCAACCTGGCTCAAAAAATCGGATCTGTTCTGGTATTCCTACAAAACAGGTGACGGAAATCTTTGGTGGCTGGTTGATCCGGCTAAAAAGGCCAAATCCCCTCTTTTCGACATATATTATCTGGCCGCCAAAATAAACGAGCTGATTGCAAAGCCGGTCAACCATCTAGATCTCCCGATCAAAAACCTCAAATTCAAAGACGACAATAAATCTTTCAATTTCGAGATTGACAGTTTCAAATTCGAATATAAACTGGCCAATAAAGAGGTCATCCTGGTTGATACCATTGAAAAAGAAAAGAAAAAGGACGACCGTTGGATGAATTACAACAAGGACTCCACTTGGATTGTGTTTGCCCGGAAGCACAATCTTTACCTGATGAAAAACAAGGATAAGGACAGTATTGAGTATCAGCTGACTACTGATGGCGAACGATATTATTCATGGCAGGCCGATGATGAAGACACCACTTCAACCAAGCGTTTGCGGGCATCAGTACGCTGGATGCATGACAACAGGAAGTTTTTTGTTGGCCGGAACGATTCGAGGAAGGTCAAGGATTTATGGGTGATCAATGTAATGAAGAATCCGAGACCTGAGCTGGAGACTTACCGCTATGCCATGCCCGGCGATGAAAATGTTCCCCAAAACGAACTGTGGGTGTTTAACGTGGACACCAAGAAAGGGGTTAAAATGCAGACCGATAAATGGAAGGATCAAACCTTCGGTGTTGACCTATTGAATAAAAGGACCGATGAACTGATCTTTATCCGGAAGGACCGGACCTGCGCCAGGATAGAAGTGTGCATAACCAATACCTCCACCGGTGAATCGAGGGTGCTTTTCTCCGAAACCAGCGAACCCTATTTTAATAACGAGTACACCAACCTGCATCCCATAAACGATGGCAAGGATCTGATCTGGTGGTCGGAACGCACCGGTTTTGGTCAGTTGTACCTGTATGACGGGCAGGGGAACCTGAAGAATGCGATCACTTCCGGTAATTTTGTTGTAGGAGGTGTCAGCCGCATTGATACCCTCGCCAGGGAGATCTATTTTGAAGGATTCAACCGGGAACCCGGCATTGATCCTAACTATGCGCTGATATACAAGGCTAAACTCGACGGTACGGGTTTTCAGCTGGTTACACCGGATGATGCCACCCACTCGGTCAGTTTCCCGGAATCATGCAAGTATATGGTCGATAACTATTCGAGGGTCGATATGGCTCCGAAATCCGTGCTCCGCGATAACAAGGGCAATGTGTTGATCGATCTGGAAATCACCGATCTCAGGCGATTGATGGAATCCGGCTGGCAAATGCCCGAAAGGTTCAAAGTAAAAGCAGTCGATGGGGTAACCGATCTTTACGGTGAAATGTGGAAGCCTTTCAAATTGGAAAAGGACCGGAAGTATCCAATCATTTCGTATGTATATCCGGGACCGCAAACCGAGAGCGTTTCCATCAGGTTCACCCCGACCGGCGGTAAAAACCAGTCACTGGCCCAGCTTGGTTTCGTGGTCATTTCGGTAGGTCACCGCGGAGGTAGTCCCAAGCGCTACAAGTATTATCACACTTACGGCTATGACAACCTGCGCGATTATGCTCTGGCCGACGACAAATACGCGCTCGAGCAGCTGGCCGACCGTTATGACTTTATTGATATCACCAAAGTGGGAATTTACGGTCATTCAGGCGGCGGTTTCATGTCGACCGCAGCCATTCTCACCTTTCCTGATTTCTATACCGCTGCGGTTTCTTCATCGGGGAACCACGATAATAACATTTACAACCTGTGGTGGGGAGAAACGCATAACGGGGTAAAGGAGGTTACAAAAACGGTGAAGAAGAAGGAGGATAAGAACGTGAAGGGCGTGAAGGACGTGAAGAAAGAAGAAGATATGAAGAAGGAGGAGGAGGTGAAGAAGGAAGATCCCTGGTTTGCAGAGGATAGTATTAAAAAAGAGACCGTTACGAAGTTTGAAGCCAAGGTGAACAAGAACCAGGATCTGGCTAAAAACCTGAAAGGGCATTTAATGCTGGTTACCGGTGATATCGACAATAACGTTCATCCGGGAAATACCATCAGGGTAGCCGACGCGCTGATCCAGGCCGGCAAGCGTTTCGATTTCATGATCATGCCCGGCCAGCGCCACGGTTACGGCAATTACACCAAATACTTCGACCGCGCGATGTGGTACTATTTTGCAGAGCACCTGCTGGGCGACACCAGGACAAACGTCGAGATCTATCTCCCGGACGAGAAGTAGAGGAAAAAGGCAGAAGGCAGAAGGCAGAAGGCAAAAATTAGTCTTAAGATCATAAGACTTAAGTTTAAGAAACAAGAGCGAAGAAAGAGGTGCACTACCGAAAATGAAGAGACGAACAGGGATTCAGTTCAATACGTCCCCTCTTTCCTGATTGATTGATTCTTAAGATCTTAAGACTAATTTTTGCCTTCTGCCCTCTGCCTTCTGCCTTCTTCCAATTTCCGGTCTGCCGGAAGTTACCCCTTAAATTTCGTATCGTAGTGCGTGCCGTCGCAGAAGGGTTTGTTGTGGCTTTCGCCGCAGCGGCAAATGGAAATAATGTTTCCGGTTTCGAGGGTCACACCTGCCTTGGTCACCCTGAACTTACCCTTGATGAGAGCCGGCCCGTTTTCAATAATGTTGATTTCCACCACCGGTTCAGGCACCATTTCAACTCCCACCGGTTCTTTAACAAGATCCTCCTGTTCGGTTGGGGTAAGGTCCTTGTTCCATTTCCAGGTAAGGGCATCGGTCGGGCATTGCTCCACAATGGAGATGATCTCCTGAGTTGAAGCACCCTGCATATTCACCCAGGGGCGCTTGGTCGGATCAAAAACCTTCCGGAGTTTCATGAAACAGATGGTTGCATGAACGCAGGCGTCGGGCTTCCAGAAAACAGTTATTTCACCGTTGGAATATTCACGGTTGTTATTATTGCTCACAATTTCCGGATTTTGATATTCCTGAAACTGGTTGTACCGCCATGGTCCTGAAGGGCAATAAATCCCTCTTTGTATTTTCCGTAACCATCGGCATCCTTCCATTTGGAATTCTTTTTCAGCTCCAGCCATTCAGGGGTCCACATTTCATACTCCACCACCTTACGGTCGTTCAGCCAATGTTCAACATGGGCGCCTTTGACCACTATTTTTGCGGTGTTCCATTCATCGAGGGTTTTAACCTGACCGTTTTTCGGGACATGAACGTCATAATTTGACCCCGACAGGTTTTTGGGATTCGATTTCGGATAAGCAACGTCATCCAGCAGCTGGTATTCGGGACCGGTCATGTAAACGGTCTCGTACTGCTCACCTTCAACAACATGAAAAAAGATGCCTGAATTACTGTTCTGAGATACTTTCCATTCCAGGTACAATTCAAAATCGGCGAATTTCTCCCTGGTCACAATATCCCCGCCTTTGCCTTCCGGGAGTCCGAGAGCCGTAAACGCACCGTTTTCGATAACCCAGCCCTGAACCTTATCCATTTTATAGCAGCGCCATTTGTTCATGGATTTCCCATCAAATAGCAATTGCCATCCCTCTTGTATCTCCTTTTTTGTCAACTTATTAAGAGACTGACCAGATACAGGATTGCCGATAAAAAGGGCCATCAGGACTAAAACAGCAAGCGAAGAAAGTTTTTTCATTTTTTGTCATTTTTACAGGGTTGAAATTACTTTCTTTCATCGATATTGTCAAACCGAATGATACAATCCATGGAATCATCCACACGCATCGCCGAATTGATCCGCATCCGGACCTCGCGCCGCACCTACCGTCCCGATCCGTTGCCCGATCAGGAAAAGAAACGCGTTGAGCAGCTGATTGAGGGTACCCTGGTGGGTCCGCTGGGCACCGGGATCTCTTTTTCATTGGTCGGGGTGCACGAGGCATCCAACGAGAAGCTTAAACTCGGAACCTACGGTTTCATCAAAGGGGCCAGGCATTTTATCGCCGGACCGATCCGCCCTTCGAAAGAGGCATTCCTGGATTACGGTTATCTCCTTGAAAAACTAATACTTGAATTAACCTCCTTAGGACTGGGAACCTGCTGGCTCGGCGGTACTTTCGACCGGAGTGAATTTGCAAAAGCCGTGGATCTTGAGCAAGGATTTGTGATCCCGGCCATCACACCCGTTGGATTAGCCACTGAATCAAGGGGTATTGGCGACAGGCTGATCCGTCTCGGAGCCGGATCAAGATCCCGGCTTCCCTGGGAGCGCCTGTTTTTCGCTGATGACCAGGGAACACTGCTCCAACCGGCCGACGGTGATCCGGTAAAAGATATCCTGGAGTCGGTGCGGCTGGCACCTTCCGCTTCCAATAATCAACCCTGGCGGGTGGTGCAAACCGGCAGCCTCTTCCGGTTTTATATTTCGCGAAAACCCGGATATCAAAAGGCATTCAGCGGGATCGACCTTCAGATGGTAGACCTGGGCATTGCCATGGCCCATTTCGATCTGGTTGCCCGTGAAAACGGGAAAATCCCAGAGTGGAACATTTCCGCCGGAACCGGTCCCTTTAATGGATGCGATTATGTTATTTCAGTACTTTTACATGACTAAACCGGAAATCCGGCATCTGTCATCCGACAACAAACTATGAGAGTTCTTATTCAACGTGTTAGCCAGGCCGGCGTTGTAATCGAAGGTCAACAGCGGTCGGAGATCGGGCCGGGATTGTTGATTCTGATCGGGATCGAAACGGCCGACGGGGAGGAAGATATTTCGTGGCTGGTGAATAAAATCGCAGGGTTGAGGATTTTTGAAGATCCAGATGGGGTGATGAACCTTTCGGTAAAGGACACCGGCGGCGAAGCACTGGTGGTATCGCAATTTACGCTTCATGCACGGGTGAAAAAGGGAAACCGGCCCTCTTACATCGATGCAGCGCCTCCGGCAATCAGCATTCCGCTTTATGAGCAGTTCGTAAAGTCACTTCAAAATGAGTTGGGGAAACCGGTTAAAACCGGAGAATTCGGAGCCATGATGCAGGTTGCGCTGGTGAATGAGGGTCCGGTAACCATCTGGATCGATACAAAAAACCGGTTATGACGATAGATGAAGGCGCAAGGCGCAAGGCACAAGGCTCAAGGCGCAAGGCGCAAGGCGCAAGGCGCAAGGCGCAAGGCGCAAGGCGCAAAGCGCAAGGAAGTTGAAGTTTAAGTAATAAGGTTAAAATATGGATCTGATTAAAGAGTATCGCGAAAAGTACGGAGCAGGCGACGATGATCATTACATCGCAACAGAGACGAAGGATATTCTCGGCTCGATACCCGAGGAGTTCTCCACACCGTCGCATCTGAAAAAGATTTTCAGCCTCCTCGACCTGACCACCCTAAATCCTGAGGACAATGATGAAACGGCACATCGGTTTACCCTGGCGCTGAATGGGTTCCAGGCATCATTCCCCGACATGCCCCAGGTTGCCGCATTGTGCATCTATCCGCTGCTGGTGGAGGAAGTCCGTAAAGGCCTGGCCGCACCTGGAGTCAGGATAGCCGCGGTGGGAGCGGGGTTTCCATCCTCCCAGACCTTTCTCGCCGTCAAGCTGGCCGAATGCGGGATGCTGGTTAAGAAAGGGGCTGATGAAATCGATGTGGTGATCTCTGTCGGCCGTTTTTTAGCCGGTGATCACCTGGCAGTCCTGAATGAATTGATCCTGATCCGGGAGGCCACCGCGGGAGTCAGGCTGAAAGTTATCCTGGAAACCGGGCTCCTCAAAACCTCTGCGAATATCAGGCTGGCAGGGTTAATTGCCATGGAAGCAGGGGCTGACTTCATTAAAACCTCCACCGGAAAAATTCCGGTTGCGGCAACTCCTGAAGCTGTTTACACCATGGCGGTGACGATCCGTGACTATTTCGCACTCACCGGAAGGGCAGTGGGAATCAAACCTGCCGGTGGAATCGCTGAAGTGGGAGATGCAATTTCTTACTATGCGTTAATCCACAAACTGTTGGGTGGAGAGTGGCTGGTTCCCGAGCGGTTCAGGATCGGCGCCAGCCGTCTGGCGAATAACCTTCTATCAGTAATCAGCGGCCAGGAAGTCCGTTATTTCTGAGAGAAAAACTTGACTTAAATCATATAACAGGTTGACTTATATTATCTTTTAAACAGTAAAACATTCATATATTTGCATAATTAAGTAAATACCTGAAAATGATGAATCTCCTGGAATTAAAACCAGAACAGTTGGAAAAAGCCGCTAACATGCTCAAAGCAATAGCACATCCTGTCAGGATCGCCATTCTTAATTTGCTGGAAGACGGACAAAAGCTGACTGTGACAGAAATTCATGAGAAGCTTGACATTGAGCAGTCGACCACCAGCCATCATTTGGGTATCCTTAAAGACAAAGATATTCTGGCCAGCAGGCGCAACGGAAAAAACACCTATTATTTCCTCAAGCACGACCAGCTCAGCAAAGTTGTCGATTGTATCAGTAAATGCTCCTGCGGGAGTTAAACCATGCCTATCGTAAGGGTCACCAAGATTTTCCGGTTTGAAATGGCCCATGCCCTTTGGGGTTATGACGGTCTGTGCAAAAATATCCACGGCCATTCATATGTCCTCAAAGTTACCGTCAGTGGCTCCCCGGTTGAAGACCTGAACGACAAGAAGTTGGGAATGGTGATCGATTTCGGTGACCTGAAACGGGTGGTGAACGAGAATATCGTTGATGTTTTCGACCATAGCCTTATCTTGAATAAAAAAGCCCCGGTGGGCAAATTTGCCGATATAGACGACATGTTCGACCGAAAAACATGGTTCGATTTCCAGCCGACCGCCGAAAACCTGGTGGTTTATTTTGCCAATATCCTCCAGGGCAAGCTTCCTCTAACCGTCCAGCTGCATTCGGTCAGGCTGTATGAAACGGCCAACAGCTATGCGGAGTGGTTTGCTGAGGATCAATGAAAAGGCTCAAGACGCAAGGCTCAAGGCTCAAGTGGGGTTATTGAGTACCTCGTTATCGTGAGGCGATCCCCGCTTTTGCGAGGATGACACTTCTCCGAGGGAAATGAGTTGTGAAAATTTACGTTTACACAAGGTTGAAGGAAAAAAAATCAAGTTCAGAAACTATTCTTTGTTAACTTTTCCCTTACTTAATCCTCTTATTCTCTTTAATCCTTTTCGCTTACTTGCGCCTTGCGCCTTGAGCCTTCATTTTTCCGAGTATGACAGACAACCGCTTATACCTCCTCGACGCCTACGCCCTGATATACCGGTCCTATTTTGCGTTTATCAAGAATCCGAGGATCAATTCAAAGGGATTAAACACTTCGGCGGCATTTGGTTTTACCCTCACTCTTGAAGAATTGCTGCGCAAGGAAAATCCTTCCCATATCGCTGTTGTCTTTGATACCCAAGCCCCTACATTCCGGCATGTAATGTATGATGCCTATAAGGCAAACCGTCCGCCGACGCCCGAAGCCCTGCGAACCGGTGTTCCTTATATCCGGAAAATTATTGAAGCCTTTAATATCCCCATTTTGGAGCTCGATGGGTATGAAGCGGACGATGTTGTCGGGACATTGGCCAAAAAGGCCGAAAAAGCCGGTTATAACGTGTTTATGATGACGCCTGATAAAGATTACACCCAACTCGTCAGCGAGCATATTAGGATACTTAAACCGCGTCGTTCGGGATTTGATGTCGAGATACTCGGACCGGAGGAGGTTTGTCTCGAGTTCGGGGTTCAAAAACCGGAACAGGTGATCGATGTCCTCGCCCTGTGGGGGGATGCGTCCGACAACATCCCGGGCGCCCCCGGGATCGGTGAAAAAACGGCCAAGGAGCTGATCGGCCGCTATGGTTCCATTGAAAACCTGTATGAAAACCTGGATAAATTAAAGCCCAAGCAGAAAGAGTCGCTCGAGGCAAACCGCGAACAGGTGTACCGGGCCAGGAAACTGGTCACGATCTGCACCGATGCACCGGTTGATTTTGTGCACGACCAGACTGTCAGAAGGGCTCCGGATGAACGCGCTCTCCGGTCTATTTTTGATGAGTTGGAATTCCGGAACCTGATCACCAAAATCATCCCCGAAACCAGTGCCGGCGACCTGTTCAGCCAACCGGCCCCTGCCCCGCAACAGCAAGGATCGCTGTTCGATACCCGGGAAATGCCGGCCCAGCAACTCCCTGCTTCAGATATTCAAACATCCGATCATCAGTACCGGTTGATTACTTCCCTGGCCGAGGTTGAAGATATTGCCCGGAAATTGTTGACCTGCGAATCTTTCTGTTTCGATACCGAAACCACGGGCCTGGATGCGTTGAAAGCCGAATTGGTTGGGCTGGCTATCTCCTGTGAAGACCGGAAGGCCTGGTACATCCATTTCCCTGAGAGCCGCGAAGAAACCTTGCGTCTCCTGAAACCTTTAATTCCGGTGCTCGAAAATCAGACCCTCCTGAAGATCGGACAAAATATCAAATATGACCTCCAGGTACTGGCCAGCTATGGTATCGCTGTTGGCGGACCCCTGTTCGATACTATGATCGCCCATTACCTGTTGAATCAGGATGAGCGCCATAATCTGAATTTCCTGGCCGAGAAGTATCTCAAATACCGGATGGTGCCTATTGAAAACCTGATTGGTGAAAAAGGCAAGGACCAGCTGAACATGCGTTCGGTGGATCCTGAAATCCAGAAAGAATATGCCGGCGAGGATGCTGATATCACCTTCAGGCTAAAACCGATTCTTGAAGAAGCGATGGCAAGTAACGGACTGATGCAGGTATTTACCGAGGTGGAAATGCCCCTTATTCCGGTGCTCGCCCGGATGGAAAGAGCTGGTATTAAGGTTGATAAACTTACCCTGGCCGATATTTCACTGGGTCTTTCTGAAGAAATCCAGGGGCTCGAAAAGGAAATCATCCAGATGGCCGGTGTCTCCTTTAACGTGGCCTCACCCAAACAATTGGGCGAAGTGCTGTTCGTGCATATGAAAATCGATGACCAGGCGCGGAAAACCAAATCTCAGCAGTACTCCACCAACGAAGATGTTCTTGCCCGGCTTGCCAACCGGCATCCGATCATTGAAAAGGTTCTTGAATTCAGGGGATTAACCAAATTGTTGAACACTTATATTGAAGCTTTACCGGAACTTATCGATCCTGAAACCGGGAAAATCCACTCCCATTTCATGCAAGCCATTGCCGCAACCGGCCGCCTGAGCTCGATCAATCCAAACCTGCAGAATATCCCGATCCGTGAAGCACGCGGACGCGAAGTACGGAAAGCCTTTGTCCCGTCGCAGGAGGATTTTATCCTGCTCTCGGCCGACTATTCCCAGATAGAACTTCGGATCATGGCCCATGTCAGCCAGGATGAAAATATGATTGCCGCATTCAACTGTGGCGCCGATATCCATACCGCCACCGCGGCACTGATCAACCGGGTCAGCTCCGCCCAGGTAACCCGCGAGATGCGCTCAAAGGCCAAGATTGCCAACTTCGGGATCATTTACGGAATATCCAGTTTCGGCCTGTCGCAACGGCTGAATATATCGAGAAGCGAGGCCAAGGATTTCATCGACGGCTATTTCAGGTCTTATCCCGGAATCCGGGTATATATGGACGATGCTATCCGGCAGGCCCGCGAAAATGGTTTCGTCGCCACCCTGATGGGACGTAAAAGATACCTGCCCGATATCACTTCTGAAAATCAGGTGGTACGCGGCAACGCTGAACGCAATGCCATCAATTCCCCCATCCAGGGATCGGCTGCCGATATCATCAAGATCGCAATGATCCGGATCGATAGCGAACTGCGCAAGCGGAACCTGAGGAGCCGGTTGGTCCTGCAGGTACATGATGAATTGAACTTCGACGTGTATCTACCTGAAATCAATCAGGTTAAGGAGATTGTCCGCCACGAGATGGAACACGCCATGCAGCTGAGGGTTCCGCTGGAGATCGATCTGGGGGAAGGGAAAAACTGGCTGGAGGCACATGGATGACCCATCAGGGTATTACCGGAATTATCCTTGCAGGCGGACAAAGCCGACGGATGGGTACGCTGAAACCAATGGTCCTTTACCGGGGAATTCCGCTTATTCATCACATTTTCAAAGCCATGGCCCCGATATGTTCGGATATCATCATCGTCGCCAATTCAGGGGATTTTTCACCGCTGAACGCAAAAGTCTTTCCAGATAATTATCCCGGAAACGGTCCGGCGGCAGGTATTGAAGCCGGTTTGAGCCATTGTGAAACCAGCCTGGCTCTCATCAGCTCCTGCGATACACCGAACCTGCCCACCCCGTTTTTCTCCTACCTGCTCCTGAACCATCATGATTTCGACATTTCGATCGCCGCCCATGACGGTTATAATGAACCGCTGATCGGGATTTTCTCCCGGTCGGTACAACCGGTTTTCAGGCAGGCCATTCTTTCGGGCGACCCTCATCCGCCAAGGATCATCAGACAATGCAATTGGCAGGAAATAACGGTCACACCCGCAGAACCCTTCTGGCATCGGGATATGTTTAAAAATTTGAATACTCCTTCGGACTTAATTATATAAATATGGCCCAGATTAACCTGATCTATTTCGGTTCCGTTATGGACATCACCGGGATGCCATCGGAAACGGTTGCCGCACCGGAAACGCTGGATGAATTGAATACTGTGCTCATGGCAAGGTTTCCGAAGTTGTCGGTTATCAGTTATCGGCTGTCAGTGAACAGACAACTGGCAACCGGCAACCGGCAACTTTCTGACGGAGATGAAGTTGCCTTACTTCCACCCTTTGCCGGAGGATGAACCATGCCCGATTCAAAACATTTGATTGAGGGGCCGGTTCCGGCTTCGTTCGTCAGCGGGGAATTAGCCGGCCATCACTCGAAAACCAGCGCTGGCGCCCATGCCTTCTTTATCGGTCAGGTCCGGGAGGATTTGGTCGATGGGAAAAAAGTCACGGCTATTGAATATTCGGCCTATGATTCCATGGTGGATGAAGTAGTTCAATCGATTAAGGATCTGCTGTTTGATGAATATTCCGACCTGATGTGCGTGCATATCCATCATAGCACCGGACGAGTCCTGTCCGGCGAGATCTCACTGGTGGTGATGATTTCTTCGGGACACCGCAAACAATCCTTCGCCGCGCTCGAAAAATGCGTGGAGCTAATCAAAGAAAAACTGCCGGTCTGGAAAAAGGAGTTTTTTGAGGATGGCAGCAGCCGCTGGATCAAATAGTTTTTACCTGTTCAGCTTTTTCCGGTAATCGTCCGAATTGGCAAGTATAGCCTGAGCCTGTTCCAATCCATTATCATCCAATAACATATATTCTATCCGGCCTTTCTGGAAGTAGTATCTGCCGATGATCTCATCGGACAGCATTTCGCGGATTTCAGGCTTAAAGGACAGAAGGTCCTTATCCAGGTTATGTGATAATTTTGATTTCAGTTCATCGATGACGGCCTGCGAAAGGTTGAAATATTTCTCCTTTTTAGTTGCCTTGATCAGGTTATCGAGGGCATCCTCGCTGTTGGTTTCGTAAGAGAACTTTTCAGCGACCAAAAAATCCCTGAAATCCTGATAGTCGGCTTCCGTCAGCCTGAAATTCACCGGGGCTTCGATTTGTTCATGGGTATTGCGGTATCTGGTGGCATAGTCAAAAATCATGTTCTGATAGATCAGGTTGGTGGTCATTCCACTCAGGGTTTGCGTTTCAACCAGCACATCCGGAAGGATTCCCCCGCCGTCCTTAACTGTTCGTCCTGTTTTGGTTTTAAACTCGGTGACCAGGGAATCCGGAATAAGCCCGACGCTGCCATCGGGACGGCGGTTAGTGAAATCGAGGGCCTGGATGCACCGGCCGCTGGGGATATAATATTTTGCCGTGGTCAGCTTGATTTTGGCATTGTAGCTCAGGTCGCGGGTGGTTTGAACCAGCCCTTTCCCATAGGTTCGTTGACCGATGATCACTCCCCGGTCAAGATCCTGCATGGCACCTGCAACAATTTCCGAAGCCGAGGCAGAGCCGGAATTCACAAGGACGGTTACCGGTATGAGGGTATCGACGGGCTCGTACCGGCAGGAATAGGTGGCTTCCCACATTTTCGATTTTCCGCGGGTGCTGACAATTTCCTGTCCCCGGCGCACAAACAGGTTCATGATATCGACCGCTTCAAACAGCAAGCCCCCGGGATTGCTGCGCAAATCGAGAACAATCCCTTTAACACCCTGGCCTTTCAGGCTCAGCAACGCCTGCTTGACTTCATTGCCGGCACCCTCTGTAAAACCGGATAACCGGATATAACCATTGCCGTCGGTGAGTTTGGCAAAGTAGGGGACATTTTCAAAGCGGATCTTTTCCCTTACCAGGTCAAACGTGATCTGTCCCTTTACATGCGGCCTCTCCACCGTAATCCTGACAGAGGTTCCGAGGGTACCTTTCATCATCGGACTGATCTCTTCGGTGGATTTTCCTCTGACCTGCCTATCATCCACCTTAACGATGCGATCGCCGGCCCTGATCCCAGCCTTCTGGGCCGGTGAACCTTCGTATGGATCTGTTATATAGGCGCCCAGGCTATCCTGCCCGATCAGGGCACCCACGCCACCGTATTCCCCCGTGGTCATCAGCTTGATATCCTCGATCTGCGACTCCGGCACATATACGGTATATGGATCCAATGATTTCATGATCTGGTCGATACCCGTTTTTATCATTTTAGCGGGATCGGTTTCATCCACATAATACAATTCCAGTTCCCTGATCAGAGAATGAAAAATATCGAGGTTTTTCGACCATTCGAATTCCTTATCATAGGAACTGGTAAACAATGCCGGGGAAAGCAACAGCAGGCCGGTTAACAGTAAACTTCTGATTATCTTTTTCATAGTATCACTTGCTAAGGTACAGGATCATACCCGTGCCCGCCCCAGGGGTGGCAACGCAGAATCCTTTTAATTCCTAAATAACTTCCTTTAAAGGGTCCATATTTTGTAACTGCTTCAATATAAAACTGGGAGCAGGTCGGAGTATACCGGCAGGAAGGCCGCAAATAGGGTGAAATCGCCTGCTGATAAAAACGTATCAGGATGATCATCAGCCAACCAACTGATTTTTTAATCCATGACCAGATTGATTTCATGTTGGTTGTCCGGTGGTAACTACCTCAATCAAACGATTCATTACCAGCTGCATACGAGCATTAATTTCACTAAACGGAAGAATTTCACCGGCTCCGTAAACCATCAGTACATACAGGAATTTTTGTTCCTCGCCCAGCGTATCGTGCAGCCCCGATTTGCTTTGCCGCCACGACTCCCGGAACCTTCGTTTAATCAGATTCCTTGTAACTGCATGCTTAAAAGTCTTTTTCTTAACCGAAATCGCCACCTGAACGGGAACGGAACTTTCATCCGGTTCAACGATCAAATAAATCACACGAAAAGGATAGATAAAAAAACTTTTGCCTTGGTCCAATAAGACATCAAACCTCCGTTTGAGACAAAGGTGTTCTTTCTTCGGAAAGGAAAGGTCCATGGGTTATTTTGCCTGTTTCTTGCACAATTCGCCCAGGAATTTATCCAGCGCCATTGTCATAGAAGGGAATTCAGGTGAAGGAACTTTAAGATCGATCCGGAGACCCGCTTTCTCAGCTGCTTTGGCTGTATTCGGACCAAAAATTCCGATAAAGGTTTCATCCTGGACAAAACCCGGGAAATTGGTGAACAGCGAATCAATCCCGGCAGGACTGTAGAAGACAAGCATGTCGAAATCCTTCAGGTTAAGGTAACTTAACTCAGAGGACAATGTTTTATAGAAAAAGGCCTTGGTGAAAATCAGGTTATGCTGGGTCAGCAAAACCGGAATTTCATCGTTATGAACGGTCGAAGTCGGCACCAGGTATTTTTCATCCTTGTGCTTAACCAGGATATCAACCAGGTCTTCCATGGTTTTTTGACCATAGAAAATCTTACGTTTCCGGTATACGATATATTTCTGCAGGTAAACGGCGATGGATTCAGAGGTACAGAAATATTTCATCGTATCAGGGACCTGAACGCGAAGCTCTTCGCATATCCTGAAAAAATGATCGATGGCTGTACGGCTGTTAAAAATAACCGCCGAATAATCCAGAATATTCACCCTGCTCGCCCTGAAATCTTTCGCAGAAACTCCTTCAACACGGATAAACTGGAGGAAATCCAGTGTTACCTTGTATTTGTCGGCAACCTCGAAATAGGGTGATTTTTCAGTGGTCGGTTGCGGTTGGGAGATAAGTATTCTCTTAATCTTCAAGCTTTTATAACTTTAGTTGATATAGAAAAAATTGTTCTCACCATCCTTCCGTCAGTGATTGTATAACCCACCACAAAGGAAGAATTTCAAGGGTACAAAGGTATAAAAACATATAAAATACAGAAATACGAAAAGATTTCAATATTTCCAGTTCCCGGTAAATGGTGAACAGAATCCATAATCCGACTGCTAACCAGAGAATTACCAAAAGGATCATCTTAATTATCCCAGAGGCAAACGGGAGTCCCAGGGAGGGGATCAGGATATAAATCCCCAGGTTCTCGAACTGCAGAAGCCACACCTGGTTGAATCGCATTGCCGGTTCCTGTTGTTCAAAAGAATATCCGAAAAGGTAAACCACAACGATCCTTCCCCCAAAATAGATCAAAACGATGACTAAAATTTTCAGATAATCCACAAAAGAGCTGGTTAAAAGGAACTCTGGCGTAAAATAGCCGAGCTGTTCGAAGGCCAACATGGCCAGGCAAAAAAGCGGGATCAGGTTCAGGAGGAATCCTCCCCTGTTGAACAGAACATTCTTTTCCTCAATGAGTTTGGTTGCTTCGTACCGGTTAAAGAAAGCATGTGCCAGCCGTATATGATAACGGGGGAACAGCAACCGGCTGGCGATATACAAAACTGAAACCAGGCAAACCACGCCAATAGCCCAGTCGGTTTCGGGAACCGTCCGTACCAGTGGTTTCAGAAAGGATTCATTCATAGGCTGCAAAAGTAAGTCTTTTTATACTTTTACCGGTAAAAGCAATCATGGCTGTTAGCTCCGTATCTAAAACCTATTATGAAAGTCCGGTTGGCTGGATCGAGATCAGCGCCCTGCACGAAGGAATCTGTTCCGTTATTTTCAGGGAACCCGACGGGGAGATTCTTCCGGCAACAGGCATTCTTGCGGACTGTGCGATCCAGTTGGACAAGTATTTCTCGGGCAGCCTGACTTCCTTCGATCTCCCACTGTCGCCGGAAGGAACGCCTTTTCAGAAACGGGTATGGAGTGAATTGGTTAACATCCCTTATGGTCAGCTAATTACCTACCGGGATCTCGCTAAACGGGTGGGCGGGATTACCTATACACGCATTGTGGGACAGGCCAATGGCCGGAATCCCGTTTCGATCCTGATCCCCTGCCATCGCGTGGTAGGCATTAACGGTGCGCTTACCGGCTATGCCGGAGGGTTATGGCGGAAAAAATTCCTGCTGGAACTGGAGCAAAAAGGCAGCCGGACCGACTTCAGGTCGACGCTTTTTGATAATAATCAATGATAATTTTGGCTTTGGCCGGACCCACCACCGCGGAGATTTTTTCAAAACCGGCCGATTTTAAATCAGGAATGGAATCGAAATGCGACAGGAGTTTGGTGCGTGTCTGATCGCCGATCCCGGGTATCTGGTCGAGTTCCGAAACCGCCATGGTTTTTTCCCTCTTCATCCGGTGGTGCCCGATTCCAAACCGGTGGGCTTCGTTTCTCATCTGCTGAATCAACCGGAGGCTTTCCGATTTTTTATCCAGATATAAGGGGACCGAATCATCGGGAAAATAAATTTCTTCGAGCCTTTTGGCAATCCCGATCAGGGCAATTTTATGCCGGAGACCCAGCTTTTCCAAGCTATTCAATGCCGAATGCAGCTGCCCTTTCCCGCCGTCGACAATCACCAGTTGTGGAAGATCGCTGCCTTCATCAAGCATCCGCTTGTATCTCCGGTAAACGACCTCCTCCATGGAGGCAAAATCATCGGGACCGGTGACGGTTTTGATATTGAAATGACGGTAATCATTCTTTGCCGGCACGGCATTCCTGAATACGATACAGGATGCTACCGGGTTGGTTCCCTGTATATTGGAGTTATCGAAACACTCAATATGCACCGGCAGGTTGCTCAACCTGAGATCGTTCTGCAAAGTCTCCAGCTTCCTGGTTATCCCCGACATGCTGATGTGTTTCACCTGCTGCTTCTGACGGTCCATTTTAAAATACCGGGCATTCCGGGTCGACAGGTCGAGCAACGCTCGCTTATCTCCTTTCTGCGGGACGGTAATGATCAGATCTTCAAGCGGATATTCGAGAGTGAACGGGACAAGAATCTCCGGCGCATCGCTCTGGATCCGCTCCCTCATTTCAATGATTGCCAGCTCGAGAAGCTCCTCATCGGTCTCGTCCAGGCGTTTCTTCAGTTCCATCGAATGAGTCTGAACCAGGGCACCATCCATCACCTTCATATAATTGATATACCCTGCCCTCTCATCGGAAACAATGGAAAACACATCAACATGTTTGATTTTGGTATTGGCAACCGTTGATTTACTCTGGAACTGTTCGAGCAAACTGATCCGCTCCTTGATCTGTGCAGCCTGTTCAAATTCATAGTTTTCAGCACGTTGATGCATTTCGTCTGAAAGGATTTTGATCACCGACTGGGTGTTTCCCTTCAGGATTTTGCTGATCTGGTCGATCTGGTTCAGGTAATCGGCCTGGTCCTGCAACCCGACGCAAGGTCCTAGGCAGTTCCCGATATGGTATTCCAGGCACACTTTGAATTTTCCTGCCTTAATATTTTCATCGGTCAGGTTCAGCGTGCAGGTGCGTACCTTATAGGTGCTCCGGATCAGGTCGATCAGGTTTTTCCAGATTTTCCCTGAAGTATATGGGCCAAAATATTTCGAACCGTCGCGGATGACCTTGCGTGTGGTAAAAACCCTGGGGAAGGGTTCATTCGAGACACAGATCCAGGGAAAGGTTTTATCGTCCTTAAGCAGAACATTATACCTGGGTAAATGTCTTTTAATCAGATTATTCTCTAGCAGCAGAGCATCACTTTCCGTGTCGGTGACCAGGTGATTGAGACTCTTGATCCGACGGATCAGGACAGCCAGTTTGGCGTTGTCGGGAGCTTTCTGGAAATAGGAGGTGACCCGTTTCTTCAGGTTTTTGGCTTTTCCGATATAAATGATCTGATCATCCTCATTGATAAACTGATAGATCCCTGGTTTGTCCGGCAACCGGCGCACGCTGTCGAGCAGGGCTTCAGCAGGATTGAATGGTTCAAACCGGGTAGGCATATTAATCTGCTTTCAAATCGGTGAACCCGAAGGTATCGCAATCAAAGAGTCCTCTGTCGCCAATTTTTAAGTGCGGGATCACCAGCAGCGCCATAAAGGAGAGCGCCATGAACGGGGCCTTCAGTTTTGATCCCATTCCCCGGGCGGATTCCGTGAGTGCGGAATATTGCCAGCCCACTTCCGCCGCTTCGTCGGTGCTCATCAAACCGGCCACCGGCAGGGCGAGCGTGTTTGACTTTTCGCCGTTGGTCGCAGCAATTCCTCCCTTGTTTTGTATGATTTCATTGATAGCGCGGGCAAGCAATGCATCCGAAGTTCCGACAGCGATGATGTTGTGGCTGTCGTGCGCAATGCTGGAGGCCAGTGCTCCGTGTTTCAACCCAAATCCGGCTATCCAGCCGATGGCGGGTTTAGCCTGGGTATACCGGTTGAGTACCACTATTTTCAAAATGTCACGGGTACGGTCTGGATAAATAACTCCCTTAATATCTTCAAGATACGCTACTTCTGATCCCGTAAGCAGTTCACCGTCCCATACGCGTATGACCTTGTAATTCCCCGATTTCCCCGGGACCTCCAGATCAGACGGTTCCACCGGAAAGGCATTAAAAACATTCTTCACTTCAACCGCCGGAAGTTCCGCCTCCACCTTTCCGTTCCTGAACACAGGTTTGCCATCGATATAGGTGGCCAAAACCTCAAAAGGATCAAGGCCGCCTGCAACGATGAAATCAGCGGGATCACCCGGCCGGAGCAGTCCGGTTTTAAGCAGGTAATGTTCCACGGGATTCCGGCTGGCCGACCGGTAAAGGTTAAAGAAATTCACTCCCTTTTCCACACCCCGCCGGATCAGCCGGTCGAGATGCGCATACATCAGGTCGTCGGGATGATAATCGTCGGAGCACAGCATCACCATCCCCGGATATTTGTCGATCAACGGGTACAGTTGCTCGAAATTTCTGGCTGAACTACCCTCCCGTATCAGCACTTTCATGCCTTTGCCAATCTTTTCCTCCGCCTCCTCCAGGGTTGAGCATTCATGATCCGTCTGTATTCCAGCCCCGATATAAGTGTCGAGTGAAGCTCCGGTTAAACCCGGAGCATGTCCGTCAACCGGTTTGTTGTACCTTTTGGCCAACTTGATTTTCTCCAAAACCTCTGCATCACTGAACAGAACACCGGGGTAGTTCATCATTTCACCCAGTGCCACCACTTTGTTTTCTGAAAAAAGGGCTTCCAGGTTATCAGCCTTCAGCACCGCACCGGCTGTCTCCAATGAGGTTGCGGGAACACACGACGGTGCCGTAAAGTTGATTTTGATGCAGGCCTTTTCAGCATCTTTCAGCATCAGGTCGATCCCTGCGAGGCCAAGCACATTGGCAATTTCATGCGGATCCGAAACGGTGGCAACCGTCCCAAACCTCACCGCTTGCCTAGCAAACCGCGAAGGCATCAGCATCGAACTTTCAATATGTACGTGGGCATCCACCAGTCCGGGCAAGATAACAGCGGAAGCCAGATGCCTGTCTTCCCAGGTCAACCGTTTCTTTCCGGATTCCCGAATGGAAATCACCTTTCCCTCCCCGATGGCCATCTCACCAAAATAAAACTCCTGACTGTCAAAGTCGGCAAACCATCCTTTTATTTTAAATGATTCCATGATGTAAAATGCTGATTTAAAATATCATTAAATTACGCTATAAAAATCATTACTTAATGTTCCACGTGGAACAATTCATCTTCCGAGCAGGACTAACAGCACGCTAATATCAGCCGGACTGATCCCTGGAATCCTGCTGGCCTGAGCAATCGTTTCAGGACGAATATTCGAAAGTTTTTGTCGAGCTTCCATAGTCAAACCCATTATCTCATCGTATTTTAACCAATCCGGCAATTTCAAGTATTCCAATCGTTTAATCTTATCGGCAATCGTCCGCTCCCGGTCGATATAGCCGCTATACTTGATCAGAATTTCTGCACCCTCAAGAATTTCAGCCTGCCATTCCGTAAACCGGTCCGCCACTTCTCTCAATCCCGGCAATACAGAAATCAAATGAAGCAGGGTTACCTGGGGTCGTGAAACCAGCTCCCTGATCCTTGCTTTCTGACGAATGGGTGCGGTGCCAAGCTCCTCCAGTTTTGGGTTTATTTCGTCCGGACTAACGACCGTTGATTCCAGGTAACCGATCAGCTCCTTAGTGCCGGTTTGTTTGGCTTCCATTGATTTCAACCGTTCGGCGGTGGCTAATCCGGCCGCATGACTCAGATTGGAAAGCCGTTCGTCGGCATTGTCCTGACGAAGCAAAATACGGTATTCAGCTCGCGAAGTAAACATCCGGTAAGGTTCATCAACACCCTTGGTGACCAGGTCGTCGATCAAAACCCCGATATAGGCCTGGTCGCGGTTCAATACGAATTCATCCTTTTCCTTTCCCCTCAAATGGGCATTCATCCCGGCGATCAAACCCTGTGCGCCAGCCTCTTCATAACCGGTAGTTCCGTTAATCTGTCCGGCAAAATAGAGTCCGCCCACCAGCTTAGTTTCCAAGGTGGACTTTAACTGGGTCGGATCAAAAAAGTCATATTCAATGGCATAGCCCGGGCGGAACATCTCAACTTTTTCGAATCCCTCGATTTTCCTCAGCGCTTCCAGCTGTATCTCCCAGGGCAACGAGGAGGAAAACCCATTCAGATAATATTCTACGGCCTCCCTACCCTCCGGCTCAACAAAGAGTTGATGCTTCTCCTTTTCTGAAAAGGTAACCAGCTTTGATTCAATGCTCGGGCAGTACCTCGGCCCGACACCGGTAATGGTACCATCGAACATCGGGGAATCATTGAACCCGGTTTCCAGAATGCGGTGCACTTCTGGTGAAGTCCAGGCAATAAAACAGGACATTGATCCGACAGCCGGTCTGGCCGGATTCAGATAACTGAACGGAACCACCCACTCATCTCCGGGCTGCTCACCCAATTTCGAAAAATCGATGGAACGGCCATCCAATCTTGGAGGGGTACCGGTTTTCATCCTTCCGGTGCGGAAACCCAGCTCGTTCATTTTCTCAGATAATCCGTATACCCCGGGTTCCGATGCTCTCCCTCCCTTTTGCCTGTTCTTGCCGATATGCATCAACCCATTCAAAAAAGTACCATTGGTGAGCACCACACTTTTGGTTTTGAAAATCACTCCAAGATTAGTGACCACACCGGTGATCTTTCCATCTTTGATTGTGACCTCCTTTACCGTATCCTGCCAGAAATCCAGCAGCGTGATCTTTTCCATCCTCCTCCGCCATTCGAGGCTGAAGAGTACCCGGTCGCACTGAGCCCTCGGACTCCACATGGCCGGACCCTTGCTTTTATTCAGCATCCTGAACTGGATCATGGAGGCGTCGGTTACCAATCCGCACTGTCCGCCCAACGCATCGATCTCCCGAACGATCTGTCCTTTGGCAATTCCGCCGATGGCAGGGTTGCATGACATGAATGCCATTTTGTTCATGTCCATCGTAATCAGCAAAGTCCTCGACCCCATGTTGGCCGAAGCCGATGCTGCTTCACAACCGGCATGTCCCGCTCCTACCACTATTACATCATATTCCTTCAGCATACCTCAATTTCCTTCACTTATTCAGCTTGTTCCCTTACTCTGGCCAGGTATAAATCTTCCCTAACACTCATATCAGCCCTCAATTTCTTTGTAGAATCTTCATAACCAATTAAATGCAGCAGTCCGTGAACCATCACCCTCCTGAGCTCATCTAAATAGGAAACACCCATTAAACCGGAATTTTCCTTTACCCGGTCCAAACTGATTATAATATCGCCGCTCACCACATTGTTCACGGAATAATCAAACGAAATCACATCCGTATAATAATCATGTTTTAAAAATTGAATATTGATGTTCAGGAGAAATTCGTCGCTGCAAAAAATGTAACTGATCACCCCAGGCTTTTTCCCCTCATGCTTGACCACCTCATGCAGCCACTTTTTTGTAACCGTGCGATTGAAACCTTTCGCTTTCCGATCTTCCTCCAAAAAATGTACCGACATAACTATTTTTTAGTTGACTCAATATATTTCAGGTATTTCTCCTGATAAAATCTTTTCAATTTCAATTCATTGTACTTTAACATCTGCTCGGTGGCTTTGTTTTTATCCCCTTGTTTATCAAACTCCACCCGGTTGGGTTCAAATCTGCCCTTAAACTCCTTCGACTCCCGGCGGTTTTCATTTTCCCTTTCACGCTCCGCGTTTTCTGCCTCGAGCAAACGGGTCCTGATAAAATTATCCTTCTCAAGGGTCTGATCTCCCAAACGGTTATAGATGATATCTTTCTCCACCTCTTTCATCATATTCAATGCCTGATTTGCTTTCTCCCTGGCTTCATTGCCCAGTCCCCCGTCCTGTACCGTTCTCTCAAACGCCTTTCTCATCATCTCCCGCTCACCGAGCATCCGGGCCAGGTCGCCCCTCTCCTTTTTACCGTTGGCACCGCTCTTCATTTTCTGGATGCCGCTTTTTAACTGTTCCTTCAACGATTCCTGCATCGATTTGGTTTCTCCTAATTTTTCTGATCCTTTCTGATCTCCCTTATTCGGCTTTTTACGGTCGGTAAAACTCTGTTTTCCTGAGCCGGAACCGCTTCCCTTTCCCATACTGTTGATCAGTTCATCCAATTTAACAGCAATTAAATTCACTTCCGACATGATCCTGTTCTGCTCAATTCGAACAATATTTGCCCGGTTATCGGAAAAACTTTCAAATAAATTCTTTATCGATGTTTCCACGTGGAACAATTCAGCCCCGATGATTTTTGCGATCACCGGCTGCTTATAGCCAATGCTGCGTAAACTGTCGCGGATATTCCGGAATTTTGATTCCAATTCCTTTTGCTCCTTGATAACCGAGGTGAAAACAGGACTGATGGTATTGATATTTGAAATCCGGCCGTTCAATTCTTCCTGCTTCTTGCTGAAATCATTCAATGAATTTCTGATCTGCCTTAATTCCTCCAAATCAACGGATTGCGACTCTCCCTCCATCATGCCCAGCATATCCTGCATCTTTTTAGATAACTTTTTCAATGCTTTTGAAGCTTTTGATTTTGCTTCGGAACCAGGCTTGTTATTTTCTTTTTTGTCGAGTTCCTCAGCCGCCTTTTTCACTTCTTCCCGTTCATTTTTTAAACTGTCCAAACCCATCGGCTTTTTAAACTGCTTATCCTCCTGCAATTTTTTCTGATATTCCTGCTCCCATTTTTTGAATTCATCCTTCAACTGATTTCCCTCAGCCTCATCCTTCTCCTTATCATTTTGTAAGCTATCGGCGAGCTGATTTAACTGTTCGATCTGTTTCATCAGCTCCTTTTCCAGGTCATATTTCTTTAATAATTCTAGACTCATTTCCATCTGCTCCTTCAACTTCTCCAGATTCATCTCCATTTTATCCGTCAGCTCATCCGCTTGTTTTGCATTGAATTCCTTGGCCAGTTCCTCGAATTGTTTCAATAATTCCCTCATTTCATCATCCAGAAGATTTTCCATCAAATCCCTGATCTGCTTTGCCTTTTCTGCTATCTCCCGATCACGGTTCAATAATTCTTCATTATTTGTAAATTCCTGATCGTTTTTCGTCACATTATTTAATAAATCAACCACTTCTGATTTTAATTCATTTAATTCTTTTAATCTTTCTTGAATTTCCCACGGTTTAAGGTCTCCTAAAACCATCTCCATTTTAAACTGGCTGACCTTTTTCTCCAGCTTGTCGATGGCATCCATGCCCGCCCTCATATCAGTTTTTATGCTGTCGACCAGCTTTGTATTCATACTTTCAACCTCCTCCTTCGAAACAGTTTTTAAGGAGATCTTCCGGCTGTCGGTAAATTTCGGTCCAGTCACCTGATCATTATCCCAGATCCGGAAATAATAAACCGCATTATTACTGTCAGGAATAATGGTATAATAGAAATTCTCATAAACCATATCCTTTTTAATTTCAATGGAATTGGTCACTTCATTTCCCATTTTACCGATGATCACTTCCAGCTTGCTGAATCCGTAATCATCCTGAATAATCCCCTGAACATAAACGTCACTGGAAACAGTGCTGTCGCGGCTTTCAGAAATTTCCACCGAAGGATAGGAATCCTTTACAATTGAGATTCGGTACGAATAATTTATAAATAGGCCATTATCATTTTTACAAATCAATTCATAATCGATGGTTTTATTTATTTTTCTTTCATAAGTCCACAGATTGTTTTTTCCCTTCATGGAAATTGAATCGGTGCCATCCATCATGACCACATTATCCGTATTCACCGTTTTAATGGTCCAGATCACCCTGGAACCTGCCGGAACCTCCGCATAGCCATCACCTTCTACCACTACGCTTTCCAATGCGGTATATCCGGGTGAAATGATCTTTAGCTGAATACCGGCCATTTCGGGCCGTTTCAGCGTTTTTATTACATATTCATCAGATTGGATGGTATTGGCGGTAATCCGGAAGGTTACTGAAGAATTAACAGCCCTGAACGTGTACTCGTATCCACCTGATACCCTTTCGGCTTGATCGTCGTTTGATCCCACCAGTATCGCCACGTCTTCCACCGGAAATTCCGATTGTACATTAAATTTCAGTAGAAAATCGCGTCCGGACTCCACCTCGAGGGAATCATTCAGGATAATGAATTCGATTCTTTTCATATCAGCAATCTGTTCATTCCCCGACCACATGACCCCGATACCCTTTTTTACAAAATCGGGCCAGAATAAAACCAAAACAGAGCACAGAGCTGCAAGCAATAAAAAACGGAAAGAAAAAACTCTAAGCTTTTTCAGCGAAACCGCTTCCTGAAAATTAAATTGTTCAATATTTTCAGTTTTTTGGGAGATGGCAAAATCATATAAGGGATTATTCTTTCCTGCTTTTTCCCGTGTAAGCTCAATAATATTGATGATCCGATCCTCGATGGATTTATGCTTTTGCTGAATAATACCGCTCGCCTCCTTGAAATTCAGTCCTTTGATCCAACCGAAACTCTGCGCAAGCGGTTTACATACAAAATAGAGAATTGACAACCCGCTCAAAATAAATCCTCCGATCTGCAAAATCTGCTGGATCGACAGGCTGATCAGAAAAATATTTCCGGCAATAACCTGTGCCAGAAGGATGCCCAGGGTTATGGAAACTGAAACAACAAGTCCCTGGAATATTTTAACGCGGTAATATTTGTGAATGAATTGCCGTAATCTGTTTTCAACAATTTCCGTATCACCGAAATGTTTATTGGGTGTCATTTTGCGAGCCATTTTTCAGGATCCTGATTGTCCTGGCCTTTCCAGATCTGGAAATTAAATTCCGGACTTCCGTCTTTGCCGTTGTATTTAGCCCGACCGATTTCCTGCTTGATCTTCACATTATCCCCTACCTTGACCTTCAGGTCCGAAATATTCACGTAAACGGAGAAATATTCCCCATGTTTGATCAATACGCAAAGGTTCCCTCCTGCCATTAACATAACTGATGAAACCTTCCCTTCAAACACGGCCTGAACCACCGCATCCTCTTCAGTAACGATATAAATGCCCGGGTTTTCAATTTCCACATTCCTTAACCCCGGGGCAGCCTGCCGTCCAAAACCCATCGAAATCACTCCGCGGGCCACCGGCCAGGGTAACCTGCCCTTATTCTGACTAAACTCATTCGAAATGATCTTTTCTTCGGGGGTCATCCGCATGCCCGAGCTGCTGACCTCCGAACCGGTTGCCGCAGCAATCAATTTGGCAATCTCCCTTTCCAGTTTTTTAAAAGTGGCTTTCTGGGCATCCAGATCCTTCTTGACCTGCTTCTCCTGTTTCCTCAACTCGTTTACATACCCTTCCTGCGATTTTTTATCATTATTCAGGTGGGCCATTTCACGCTTTTCGGTCACCAGGAGTTCACGGCGCTGATTTTTGTCTTCTTCCTGTTTACTGTTTATGGTGCGCAATTCTTCTGTCTTGGCCTCGATCTTTTCAGCCTGACCTTTTCTGAACCTTGCGTATTGCTGCATATATTTCAATCGTTTAAATGCCTGATTAAAATCGGATGCGGCAAAAATATATTGCGACCTGTGATAACCGTTCCGGTTTAAAAAGGTCCGGTAGATCACATTGGCATAATCCTTCTTTAAAATATCGATTTCACTCGACAGGGTATCGATCGTCGACTCGTTAAGTTTAATCTTTTGATCAAGCAGTGAGATTTCATTACTGATCCCGCTGATGACTTTACTCCGGACGGTTATGGTCCGGTTAATCAACTTTAAATTCTGCAGTTCATTCTGCCGCTTATCCTGTGTTTTCTTTAGCAGTTCCTCCGTCCGGGATATATCCGCCAAGCTTTTTTCGCGTTGCGAACGCAACTGATCAATATCCTGGCAATAGCTGTTTGCAAAGAAAATCAGGGCGAGTAAGAGTCCGTTAATCCTATATTTAATCATTAGAATTTATCAAAATTAATTTCAATAAAATCTTTTAAATCCCTTTTTACGACATTCAAATCCACTGCAAAATTACGTTCTGAATCGATTCCTTTCAACTCCACTTTTTTAATGAGATTTTCTTTATTATACAAATAGGTAATATCTGCAATCCATTGACCATTAATATCACGTATTTTTGTCCCATCGATCATGAAATTCACTTTATTAATTAAAAAATCAATAAAATATTTATTTTTATTAATCCCTGATTTTAAATTAGTATTTGACACTAATCGCAGGCTATCCCTGTCGGTTTTAACCACCAGGTTATCCAGCAGATCGGTCATCTGATCGCCGGTTGAAGTAAACAGCGATTGCACCAGGATCCCTTGTATTGCATTAAAATCAACCGGGTATCCGAGCTTTCCGACCGCCAATTTCCAGTCACCCCTCTCTTTGATCCCCAGCATCTTTGAGATGACCCAGACACTGTCGCGGTTGGCATACACCCGCGCCAGCTCGATACCGATCATTGAACGCAAGAGGACGAAAATCTGCTTATCCTTCTCCATTTTAACGGTACCCATGAAGCCGATCCGCTGATCGTCCTCAATGGCTTTACCTGTCAGCCGCAACTCCATAAATTTCCAGGCGGGTTGGGTATTTACGATCTTTCTCACCAGGTTTTCATCATCCGATACCGACTTTGCCCCCGACACCGTCTTCTTGAACACATGGCACCCATCGAGGGTAAGAATGGCCAATACGATCAGAAAAATATATCCTTTATATTTAAATCGATTTCCCATTTTTATTGAAGCCCGTTTTTAATTTTTTCATCAATTTTTGTCGAGACGTCCTTCTTTCCTTTCGCCTGTGTCCATTGTTGTTTAGCCTCCTCAATCCTACCCAGCCTGAACAGGATATCCCCATAATGCTCCAGCACTTCGCCACTCGGATCAGGCGAGAATTTAATGGCTTTCACCATCGGATCCAACGCCTTGCCGAACTCTTTCCTCTGATACAGTACCCAGGCAAAGGTATCGAGATAAGTAGGGTTCTCCGGCTCTATTTTAATACACCTGCCGATCATATCCAAAGCTTTATCCAGTTCGCGGCCTTCCAGCGAAAGATAATAACTATAATTATTCAGTACCAAAACATTATCCGGTTCGAGTACCAACATCTGGTCATAATTCCTGAAAGCCTCATCAGCATTGCCATTCCTGTACAAAGCTTCTGCCAGGGAAAGGTAGAACTGCTTCACCAGGTCGGGGTTTTGCCCCGGAACACTCAAACCCTTGTTCAAAGTTGAGACAGCCATGGGGTAATCCTTCTGGTCGATGGCAGCCATCCCCTTAAAAAGGTAAAAAAGACCCTGAGCCGGGAAATATACCAGGGCACTGTCGCTGATCAATACTATCTCTTTAAAATCCTGCTTTTGATTCAGGATAAAGAGCAAGTTCTGCCAAACCACAAAATTTCCAGGATCTGATTTTATCAGGGTACGGTAAATCAATTCAGCTTCGCCTAATCTCTCTTCAGAGTATAAGTAATTGGCATACAGTTCATCCACCTGTGGATCCCCTTTATCAACCTGATAGATGAGCTCGATCAGTTTCACCACCTGGGGATCCAGTTTAGCCTTCTGATCCTGGGCGCTGATAAAGGATTTTACAATTTCGATTTTGATTGCCGGGTTCACATCCGGCGAGCGGAAACCTTGTAAAAATTCGTCCAGTGCTTCCTCCTTGCGGCCGGTTTGATAATAGAACTGGCCCAGTGAAAAACTGACAGCCGGATTATCCGGATTCTGGGTTTTTAATATCTTATATTGCTCTTCAGCCAGAGTTTTCAACCCTTTGGTGGCATAAGCTTCGGCAAGGATACCCCTGATCTCATAATCACCCGGATTCTTTTTCAGCCATTCAAGCAACGATTTTGTTCCTTTATCAAATTGGTTCATGGAGAGATACACATCCTTCCGGCGAACCGCTCCCCAGCGGTCCAATTCCCCGTCGCCTGGCAGCTTATTGATTCTTTTCAGGGCTTCCTTCTGTTGTTTCGACTGGATAAGCATTTCTATCTCACCGGAGAGAAAATCCTCGTTTCCGGGTTCTATCTTCTGCAGATCGCGGTAAACCGGTACGCAATCGATTTGCTTACCCTCCTGCAACAGGCTCTGGATCAGCAGCAGTCCATACCATTTATTGGCAGGGTCCCTTTTCCATGCATTACGGGCGTATCCCGTTGCTGCTGCATAATCCTTCTTCTCCGAATAAAGCAACCCAAGCTCATAGAAAGCCGAGCCCGAAACCTGCGACACCTCGATGCATTTCTGGAAAAAGGAGATCGCCTGGTCGTTATTCCCGAGCATTTTAGCCTCCAGGCCCTTTGCGAAAAAATATTCATGCTGTACCTGTACCCTCTTGGTGGTATCAGGCATTATTTCCACCTGTGCCACTCCCTGCAGAACAAATCCAATCATTATCACCAACCCTATCACCAATCTTTTCATATAAACCCCTAACCTCTTAACATCTTAACCATTAACCTTTAACCAATTACCGGTTGTTTGGCGGGAGGAGCCGTTGCTCCTCCCCTACGGATTATCGGTTGCCCGTGTGGCCAAACCCACCTGCCCCCCGGTCCGTCTCCTGCAGACTATCCACACTCTCCCACCCGATCGTTTCATGCTTGCTTATAATCATCTGGCAAATCCTTTCACCATCCTCAATGGTCACGTCGCCGCCTGAGAGGTTGATCAGGATGATCCCCACCTCACCGCGATAATCGGCATCGATAGTTCCCGGCGAATTCAGTACGGAGATTCCCCTTTTCAATGCCATGCCGCTGCGCGGTCGTATCTGTGCCTCATAACCCTGCGGAAGTTCGATAAACAGCCCCGTGGGAATCAGTTTCCTCTCGAGGTGTTTCATCACCACCGGTGCATCCAGGTTGGCGCGGATATCCATTCCGGCCGACAATCCGGTACTGTAAGCAGGAAGTTCATGCTTTGAATGATTAACAATTTTCACTTTCATAAAACGTTCATTTACAGCTTAAGTTATTTACGCACCTTCTTTTTGATCTGATCATAAACCGATCTGACCATGGCTTTCTCCCTCATACCGACCACCGTCAGGAAAACCATCAGAAGCAAACCATCCCAGATAAAACGGATGAAAAAGTTCTCCGGCTTGAGGATGGCTGAAATCCCGTAAAGCACGAGGGCGAGGGCTGTCCAGGCCAGCAGCAGTCCGGTCTCATAGGGTACCGGATACATCCTGCGGCCCCAGAAATAGGAGATGACCATCATGCTGGCATAGCAGGCGAGCGTGGCCCAGGCGGCACCCATGTAACCGATCACCGGCACGAGGGTGAAATTCAGCACAATGGTGATGAGCGCCCCGGCACCGGCCATGATAGCCGCATACCGGGTGAGGTCCTTCACCTTATACCAGACCGAGAGGTTATAATAGATACCCAGGAAAAAGTTTCCTAACAGAACGATAGGCACCACAGTCTGCCCCGGCCAGAATTCTTTCTTGCGCAGAAGTAAAACCTTGAAAATATCTATGTTCAGGGAAGTGATGAGAAAAAGACACAATCCTGTGATAACAAAGTACTTCATTACCAAAGCGTAAGTTTCTTCAGCATTTTTATCTTTTGAAACCTTGAACAGGAAGGGCTCAAAGGCATACCGGAACATCTGGATGAAAAGGGTCATCAGCACCGCTATCCGGTAATTGGAAGAGTAGATTCCAACCTGCCCCAGGTCACCGGTGATCAGCTTGACAAATATCTTATCTCCCGAATCATTGATGGAACCGGCCAGCCCTACCAGCACCAGCGGTGCCGAGTAAGCCAGGAGTTTCCCCATGAATTTACGGTCGAATTTCCATTGAAAAAAGCGGAACTCCGGGATCAGCAGGAGAAGCATCAGGGCACTGGTCATCAGGTTGGCCAGAAACACATACCCCACCCCAAGGTTGGGATCATAAAGCCAGCCCGGAAGCTTGCCAACCGTCCGGTCGAGCCACGGGAATAGCACCAGGAAAATGATCACCAATGCAATATTGATCAGGACATTGGCCATTTTGAGGAGGGCAAACCTGCGCGCCTTGCCATCCTGCCGGATTTTTGCGAATGGCACCAGGGCAATGGAATCGATGGCCACAATCCAGGCCATCCAAATGATATAATTCTGATTGTTCTTATAATGGATCAGGTCCGAAATCTGACCGATATTGGCATAAACCAAACCCATCCAGATCAGGGCCAGCACACTGATCAGGCCGGTGGCATGGCTGAAGGCTTTCCGTACGGCATCGTGATCTTTGGCAAAACGGAAAAATCCGGATTCCATGCCGAACTCAATAATCACCAGGGCCAGGGCCAGCCAGGCATATAGCTCACTCAGAATACCATACGGCCCTTTTCCGAATAACCCGGTGTAAAAACTGGTAAGGACCAGGAAATTAAGCACTCTGGGGAGGATGCTTCCCAATCCGTACACCATGGTTTGCCCGGCAAGTTTTTTAACCTGATTCAATTGGCCCCCGATTTATTTGGGGGCAAA
>Ga0172379_10002622_pt1 | contig 31195 bp, 15 predicted proteins | sample GrowelOW334metaG_FD_119756 | JGI IMG/M metagenome (GOLD analysis project Ga0172379, IMG submission 119756) | Groundwater microbial communities from an aquifer near a municipal landfill in Southern Ontario, Canada - Groundwater well OW334 metaG | ecosystem: Environmental > Aquatic > Deep...
CCGACGCAATCTGTGTAGGGAGTAAAAAAAAATCACGCACCTACCGCACCGATCGCTTCGTCACCCTATCAATGAATATGCGGGGGTTCCTCGCGATGACGCTTAAAAGTATTTTTGAGATACGCTCTAGTTCGGGGTGATGGATCTGTGTCTGTTTCTCTGAATGGCGCTTTCCTCTCTCCGTACTACTACCGAGATAATTCCGTACTGCTACGGATAGAAACAATTTGCCCCAATATATAAATTCATTCCAGATAAAATTGCAAATAAAACATTTGGGGACAAAATGACAATTATGATCGTCGACGATAATGCTGGTATGCGAAAAGTTATCAAAGGTATTGCTGCAGAAAAATATGATGTAGTGATTGAGTGTGCCGATGGTGAAGAGGCAGTCAAGTCATTTAATCAGTTCCATCCGGATGTCGTGTTGATGGACATCCAAATGCCGAAAATGGACGGAATCCAGGCGATGAAAAAAATAATGATGAGCGATGAGAGGGCAAAAGTAATTATCGTGACAGACTATAACAACGAATCATTTCGTTCAGCTGCGCAAAACGCCGGTGCACGGGCATATGTGTCAAAAGAGAATTTATTTGAATTATCCGAACTTATACATCATTGATTCTTAATAACTAATTACAGGAGGGTGTTATGAAAACTGCTATTACAGCAATTCTTTTTACGATGATTATGCCATCGCTCATACTGTCACAGTCCTACAGCGGAGGCTCGGGAACAATCGGCGATCCTTACCAGATCTCCACCAAAACAGATCTGAAATATTTATCTGAAAATTCAGGAGAATGGGCAAAGCATTTTAAACAAACCGCGAACATCTCTTTTAATAATGCTGATTTTCAGAGCGGCGGGGATTTTTACAACAGCGGCAATGGATTCATTCCGATTGGCAATAACACGACATCATTTACGGGGACCTATGATGGAGGTAAATTCAGTATCTCCAATCTTTATATCTCCAGGTCATCATCAGATTATGTCGGTTTCTTTGGTAAGAGTTTCAACACTGTGACGAATCTGTATTTGCTTTCAGTTAATATTACCGGCGCAAACTACGTTGGAGGAATCTCAGGATCGGCGTGGGCAGGGATATCGGGCTGCTATTCGACAGGGACCGTATCGGGGACTTCGTATTCCGGGGGACTGATAGGTTGGATGACGAATGGATCGCCAATAACTGAAAGCGGCAGTGCTTGTGCGGTTACAACATCCGGCGGTTTTGCCGGTGGTCTTATCGGAAGGTCGGATGGGGGTGGTTCCGTCTCAAATTCATTTGCGACCGGTAATGTCTCTGCCACCGGTTCCTATGCCGGAGGATTGATTGGGTTTTATGAAAACGCATCAGTATATAATTGTTATGCGACCGGAACAGTAAGTTCTGGAATGGGATTCTTGGGAGGGTTTACGGCAGGTGAAAATGGTACAATCGGTTTAGTGATCAGATGTTTTTGGGATACTCAAACATCCGGCGTCGTTTTCTCTGACGGAGGCACAGGAAGAACAACTGCGCAAATGCAAACACAAAGTACATTTACCGATTCCAGTTGGGATTTCAACACGTTTTGGCAAATATCCGGTTCCAATTATCCCACGCTTCAACGGATTTCGATCAATACGATCATCGTAACGACAAATGCGGCCACAAATAATGCTGTTACTGCCGCTACGCTTAACGGAACCATCACAACATCTGGAGACACGTCTGCAATACGATTTCTCTACGGCACAACGAGCGGAGTTTACACTGATAGTATTAACGCAACTCCAGATACCGTGAAAGCAAATACCGCCACGACCGTTACGGCAGCGTTAACAGGTCTATCGAACGCCACAAGATACTATTACAAGGTGATTGCGCAAGGGAAGAGTGCTGGTCATTATATCTCCGGAAATGAGCTCAGTTTTTTTGTACGCGGAAATACCGATACCATACCCGGAAGCGCAACAATGTTTCCAGGTTCCGGAAGTAATTATGTCGGCATTCCGTATTCGAGCGCGCTGAATCCTTCCGATAATTTTACCATAGAGTTCTGGGCTTGGTGTGCCGGCGGGAATACCTATCGGGCTCCTATTGCATCGGAAAATTCAACCGGCGGATCGCATGGATATTATTTTTACGCTGATAACTCAAATCATTGGTCATCATGGCTGGGGATAGGATCGGGTTGGGCAATTATTCAAGGCGACACAGTGAAAGATTCTGTATGGACTCATCTTGCTACCACCTATTCCTCCGGAACAATGAAATTCTATATCAACGGTGTTTTGCAGGACAGTGCTACCTCAGTGGGATTTCAACGAAATACTCTTCTCGGATTCAATATCGGCGATTTAACGGAAGTGACTGGTACATTCCCATTCTACGGAAAAGTCGATGAGGTGCGGCTTTGGGGAATTGCCTGCACGCAGCAGGAGATACGGGAGAATATGCATCGAACAATTTCCGGTTCAGATACCAATCTCATCGCCTATTTTCAATTAAATGAAGGGTCGGGCGATACAACGAGGGATGTCATCGACGGTTTCATTGGAACGCGAACCGGTTCACCGTCGTGGATGACTTCAACAATCCCTGTTGGAGGCGGCATAAGTACGACCCAGTTGAGCTTCACTACCGGTACGACAAACCTCGGTACTGTTTCGATGACAATGACCAATGATTTTGACAATGCCGTCGATCTGACAGCAACAAAAATTGATGTTGCGCCCAATTCCGCAACAGGCATCACCGGTACAGCATTGAGTGATCAGTATTGGGTTATGAATAGTTTTGGTACCCCCGGCACATTCGCAGCAAATCTGACATTCACCGTTCCATCAACATTCACAAATAATGGCGCAGCGAGTGCATCAAATTATACACTCTATCATCGTTCGGCAAATGATGATGGAAACTGGACTGCAGTGGTCAACGGTGCAACGAGCATAACTGGCACAACACTTACATTTAACGGTGTAAACAGTTTCAGTCAATTTACGATTGGAACCGAAGAGGAACTTCCGGTAGAGTTAACATCTTTCACGGTTATAGCAAATAATCGAAATACAGAACTGAATTGGAGAACGGCGACCGAAGTGAATAATTATGGTTTTGAAATTGAGAGAACAGTTGTCAGTCATCAGTCATCAGTTATCAGTTGGAGCAAATTAGGATTTGTGGAAGGAAGCGGGACGACAAATTCACCGAAACAATATTCCTATATCGATAAAAATATTAATGCGGGGAAGTACTTGTACCGCTTAAAACAAATTGATCGCGATGGAAAATTCTCCTTCTCACAAGCGGTTGAAGTTGCAGTCAACGGCGCGCCAAAAGAATTTGCGCTTGAACAGAATTATCCGAATCCGTTTAATCCCACCACAACTATAGAGTATAACCTTGTCAAGGTTCAAAACCTTGACAAGGTTCCAGTTACTTTAAAAATATATGATGTGATTGGGAGAGAGGTCGCAACACTGGTGAATGAAGTGAAGGAAGCGGGAAGTTATTCGACAACATTTGATGCCTCGACACTTTCGTCCGGTATATACTTTGCACGACTACAAAGTGGAAATAACGTGCAGTTGAAGAAAATGACGCTGCTCAAATAAGAAAAGCCTCTTAAAGAAATTAGCATTACGGCATTCCGGATTCCGGAATGCCTTTCTTTTTTCTTTCCCGGAAATTCTGTATCATCTTTTAGTGAAAATCAAGATAATCTTATCTCTTATTCTCCTTTCACTGTGTAGTTTGGCACAATCCAACGGATATGTTGCTCAACAGTGGAAAGTTGAAGATGGACTTCCGCAAAGTACCGTCCGCTGCATCACGCAGACAACGGATGGATACATTTGGGCTGGAACGTGGCAGGGACTTGCACGATTCGACGGTTTGCAGATGACCATCTTCAAATCATCCAACACTCCCGCTCTCTATTCCTCCAACATCATGTCCCTCTTTTCGGACAGTCACGGTCAGTTATGGATCGGTACCGATGCCGGCGGACTTGTCCGCTATTCGAACGGTCAGTTCAAACGGTTTGACAGCACGGACGGGATTTCCGCAATGCGGATCCTTTCGATTAATGAAGATCGTTCCGGCAGGATTTGGTGTGCAACTGAACTGGGAGTTTACTCTTTTAACGGCGAAAAATTTCTCCACTTTACAGCTGCAAACGGACTTCCACGAACGTACGCAAACCAAGTTTCCCCGCTTCCCAACGGTGGAATGTATATTGGATTGGTCGGGTATGGTGCGCGCGTTCAATGCAACGGAGATTCACTTATTGTAGAAAGTGTTTTTCCGGTCGGCGGATATGTGATTGCAATAGACAGTGCAGGAACGATGTGGTATGGAATTCGAAAGAAAGGATTTATTCGGAGGGAAGGAGACAAAGAATTCGTCGATACTACGTATGCCGATTTGAAATCGGGAGAAACGTACATTTTGCGTAATCAAGAAAAATGGCTTCTTACGACGGATGACATTCGAATTATTTCGCACGACGGAAACCAAGTATTGAAACAGATTGACGGAATCTCGCTTTCGGATATTACCACTGTCTTTGAGGATCAGGAAGGAAATATCTGGCTTGGGAAAGAAGGGGGAGGACTGATTCAGCTTCGAAAAAAACAGTTACAGGTATTTTCCAAACAAAACGGTTTTCCATCTGATCTGGTGATGTGCGGATTGGAAGACCGCTTCGGGAAATTGTGGGTTGGAACTTGGGACGCGGGATTGCTTTTTTGTTCTGATACCGTTACAAAAACATTTAGTACGGTTAAAATGCCGGATAAAATATCAAGCATCTTCACTTTGACCGAATCTAAAAATGGAGGAGTTTGGGCAGGTGCTTGGGGATCAGGTTTGTACCATGCAGCAAAGGATCATGTTCAACGATTTGATAAAGGAATCTTCCGGGATGAGGTATCAATCATTTCTGTCGTTGAGGATACAAAAGACGGATTGTGGATTGGAACAGCTCATGACGGCGTCGCATACATTGTCGGAGATTCAATAACAATGTGGAACACAAGCCGCGGTTTGTCCAGCAATCGCGTAAATGCACTTCTTGCGGCGCACAACGGCGATGTATGGATATCAGTTTCAGCAAACGGTGTGAACAGAATTTCAAACGGAACAGTTACCGTATTTAAAAAAGGAAGCGGTCTTAATGATAATTTTGCTTCACCAATGTATGAAGACCACGACGGTGCGATCTGGATTGGGACAAACCGGGGATTGAATCGTTGGAAGAACGGTACATTCACGTATGTAACGGAACAACAAGGTCTGTTCGATGATGCCATTGCGCAAATTATTGAAGATGATCTTGGATATTTTTGGATTGGGGCAATCCACGGAATTTACCGCGTACGAAAACAAGAATTGAATGATGCTGCCGATGGAAAAATCTCAACCGTTCGATGTTTCACTGTTGGGAAAGAAGACGGAATGGTGAATGAAGAAACGGGCGGCGGCGGGACTCCGCGATGCTGGAAAACATCGGATGGGAAATTATGGTTCTCGACATCAGCAGGTGCCGTTGTCATCGATCCACGAACGATTACTTCCAGTGCTGTGCCGCCTAAAATTATTCTTGAAGATGTGTGGGTCGAGAATCAGGCGAGAACAATTTCGAACGAAATAACTCTTCAACCGGGAGAAACAAAAATTGAGTTTCGATACACCGGTATAAGCTTCACCGCGCCTGATAAAATCCATTTCAAATATATCTTAGAAGGCTACGACAAAGAATGGAACGATGCGGGTACGCAGCGGGTTGTTCGATATACGAATATGGGTCCGGGGACATATGTATTTCGTGTGTGTGCGATAAATAGTTCGGGAATTTGGAGCAAAGAAGATGCATCGGTAACCGTAGTTGTGCTTCCGCCATTCTATGCAACATGGTGGTTTCGCACAATTTTGATAATATTCTTTCTGACAATCGGACCGGCGATCTATTTTTTCCGGGTGCGGCAGTTAAAACATGAAAAAGCGAAACAGATAGAATTTTCCCGGCAACTGATCGAATCGCAAGAGTCAGAACGAAAACGAATTGCTGCTGAATTGCATGACGGTCTGGGACAGAATCTTCTTATTATTAAAAATAAATTACTCGTTGCTCTTCAATCGTTGAACGAAGACTTGCAATCAACCCAACAGTTGGTAGATGCTTCGGAGGTTGTTTCCGGAACGATTCAGGAAGTTCGTTCAATATCGCACAATCTTCGTCCACACCAATTGGATCAATTGGGAATAACGAAAACACTGCGTTCGATTATACGACAGATGAAAGAAGCTACGTCGCTTGACATTGCTGCGGAGATCGACGATATCGACAGCAGTTTTTCGCCGGAACAAGAGATTAGTTTATTTAGGATTGTGCAGGAATCGTTTAACAATATCATCAAACATTCCAAAGCAACGAGTGTGGTTGTTGAATTGAAAAAAACATCCGGCGCTTTGACAATGATAATACGTGATAACGGAGTTGGTTTTAATCAGACCAATGAATACCAGAATGGTTTTGGAATGAGCAGCATGCAGGAACGGGCGCGTATTCTCGGTGGTACAATAGAGATCATTTCTAAGAACGGAGAAGGAACGATTGTTCGTTTATCGGTTCCAATTCTCGACAAACAACTGCGACATTAGTGTCGTTAAAAAGAATGTTTGAGTATGCATCGTTTCATCGTAAAACACACTGTAAAACTACTGTTCATCCGCGGTGATAATGTACTAAAGAAAGAAAAGCCTTAAGGATACACTATGTCATCAAAAGACATATCAATACTTATTGCAGATGATCATCCAATATTTCGCGAAGGAGTGCGTCAGGCGTTGTCAAACGATGCATCGTTGAATGTTATTGCCGCCGCTTCGGATGGAGAGCAAGCGTTACAGTTACTGAAGGAGCACTCTCCCGATATTGCAATACTTGATATGAGCATGCCAAAGATGACCGGATTGAATGTAGCGAAGGAATACAAAAAACAACGAGGAAAAGCCGAGATCATCTTTTTAACAATGTTTGACGATGAAGAAATCCTGAATGAGGCGATGGACATCGGTGTGAAAGGATATATTCTGAAAGAAAGTGCATCCATTGATATTGTTAATGCGGTTCACGCTGTTGTACAAGGACAATATTATATCAGTCCACGACTAACAGGAAAAATTATTGCACGGAAAGAAAAACAAAATGAGTTTTCCAAAAAGAATCCCGGCTTGGAAAAGTTAACCGACTCTGAGCGAAAAATACTTCAACTGATCGCCGATTCGAAGACCAGCAAAGAAATAGCAGAAGAACTCTTTCTCAGTCAAAAGACCATTGATAATTACCGCTTTAAGATCTCCGAAAAGTTGAACCTTTCAGGAAGTTACAGCCTACTGAAGTTTGCCTTGGAGAATAAGAACCTCTTGTAAAAGATGAAGCAGTAAGCAGAGGTCAGAGATCAGAGATCAGAGGACAGACGTCGGAGATCAGAGTAAGGTTAGTAAATAATTAATTAGAGGATATATGCAAATCAATTCAGCAAAGGAGCTAATTGTTTATCAAAAAGCGTATGACCTAGCAATGAAAATATTTCAATTGAGCAAGTCGTTTCCTAATGAAGAACGATATGCGCTTACAGGACAAATACGTCGATCATCTCGATCTATTTGTTTGAACCTGAGAGAAGCGTGGGCGAAGAGACGATATGAAGCGCATTTTATCAGTAAATTGACTGATTGCGATGGTGAAAATAGTGAAACAGATTCTTCACTCGATTTTGCCAGAGATTGCGGATACTTCAATGAACAACAACACACCGAATTGACTTCGTTAAATAAAGAAGTTGGTAAAATGCTTGGCTCCATGATCAACAATCCTTCCTCATTTTTAATAGACAAGTAACCCATTTCCTAAAATTCAATATCTGACTTCCGACTTCTGACCTCTGACCTTCAATCTTTGAAAAAAGAGTACAAGTACTCTCTATAAAAGAGTATATTGTCCTATATCATTCCTTCCACTGCCAACCGATATTGCACCCATCAACTATGGGACATTCCGCAATGAAATTAATGATTGTTGACGACAGCTCCGCGATGCGACAGATGATCCGGAGCGTTGTTGCGTGTCCAAGCGATACTGTTACCGAATGTGAAGATGGAAGCAATGTAGTAATTGCCTTTCAACAATCGCAGCCAGATGTCGTGTTGATGGATTTGCAAATGCCGACCGTGAACGGAATTACGGCAACGCGCAATTTGAAAAAAGAATTTCCCAATGCGAAGATAATCATCGTTTCAAATTTTAATGATCAGGAATTCCGTGATGAAGCGAGAGAAGCAGGGGCAAGTTCCTATTTTACCAAAGATGACCTTATTCAATTGAAAACATTCATTCATCAATAATTATCAGGAGAAGTTATGAAACGGTTTAGTACTGTATTGGTTAGATGTATTTGTGCGACTGTGTTAATACTTGTTCTCACCGTTGCTGGTGCCGCGCAGGTTCCAACGATTACATCGTTTTCGCCGACATCTGGAATATCCGGTTCATCGGTCGTCATCACCGGAACGAATTTCAGCGCGACCGCTTCAAGCAACGTTGTCAGTTTCGGCGGCGCAAAAGCATCGGTCACCGCCGCATCCTCAACGGAACTGACCGTGACCGTTCCGGCCGGAACAACCTATGAACCGATCACGGTGGTGGTCGGCGGCAAGACCGCCGCTTCCAAAACGCCGTTCCATCTGAAATTTTCATCAAACGAAGTGATCAACTCCGGTTCGTTTGCAACGGTCTCTTCCTCCTACAACTCCACTCCATCAGCTGGAATGGCAAAACTGTTCGATGCAGACCGGGACGGGAAAGTCGATATCATCAATCCGATGTCGGCAGAAGGAATCTCCGCGCTCGCTAATTCTACCAGCAGCAACAGCGTCAGTTTTGCAACGAAGTGGGATTATTTCGTCACAGGAAATTCTCACCTTGATGCCGCGATTGGTGATGTGACCGGAGATGGATTTATGGAAGTGATCGCTGCATCGTCGGGCAACGGTAAGATTTCGGTGTTTCACAACGATAATGGTTCCGTTAATTACATCGGGTACGACCGGTTCTACACGAAAACAACCTATACAGTGCTCGGCTCACCCTCCAGGATCACGACGGGAGATGTCGATGGGGACGGCTACAATGATCTTGTCTTCTCCCATTCCTCCGTCGATTCGATCTCTGTGATGCGGCATACCGGAACTTCCGGCGTTGTCACCGGTTCCACGTTCAGCGCGCGGGTGAATTATTATGCCGGTTCGAATGTCAGTTCCATCGCATTGCGGGATATTGATGGTGACGGAAAGATGGATATCATTTTCGCCCGCCTCACGGACAGCACCGTGAATGTCATGCGGAATTCCAGCACCTCCGGCACCGTCGACGCTTCCTCCTTCGAAGAAAAAGTCGGCTTCAAAGTGATGGAGAATCCGTACAAGATGGCTATCGGCGACCTGGACAGTGACGGAAAGCCTGAGATCTCCGTCGCAAACCAATCGAGCGCCAATTTTTCCGTGCTGCGCAATACGAGCACTTCGGGGACGATCAATTCCGGTTCGTTTGCAACACGGGTCAATTTCACTGCTGGCGTGAATCCGCGCGGTATCGCCATCGGCGATCTGGACGGGGACGGAAAGCTTGATATCGCCGTGGGTAGTTATACGGATCAGCTCGTTTCGGTCTACAAAAATACGAGCACCCTCGGTTCCATTTCGTTCGCTTCCCGCGTCAATTATACATTCAGCAGCGCATCGCAGGATGTGAATATCTGCGATGTGACGAACGACGGGAAACCGGATATCAACGTTTTGATCGGCGACCGGTATAATGTCGTCTTCAAAAATACTGCGGCTGCGGCAGTTCCGGCCTTCAGCAGCGATGTTTCGTCCCTGTCGTTCGGCAGCGTTACGGTCGACGCCAGCGTTGTGGATACCATCTGGGTGAAAAATTCCGGAACAGGTACATTAACGGTCTCATCCGTTTCATCGGACAATGCTCTGTTCGTCGTTTCACCATCGAACGCTTCGCTCACCACGAACGATTCCACTGCCTTTGTTGTCACCTTCACGCCTACCTCGTCGGGAGAAAAGAACGGCACGATCACCTTTACGCACAATGCGGCCGGTTCACCCTCGGCGGTGACGGTCACCGGCGGTTTGAGCCGGTCCGTGACGAACTATTCACCGGCACGTTCCACAGGGATAACGTTCACCTCCATCATTTCGGGAGGGACGAGCTTTTCCTGGAGGAACGGCGGGGCCAACATCAACGACAACCGCAGCGATCTGACGGATATTGGATTTGATTTTTGGTTCATGGGTGAACGCTTCACGCAGTTCAACGTCTCCACCAATGGATTTCTAGACTTGAATCAGTATGACGCCTCGAACGGCGCGCCGTTGAACAGTTATGACGATGACAATGAAAAATTCTATTATCAGTCGCTGACCTTTGCGCCGTTGTATGATAATCTCACCGTACCGTCCGGCGGTACACTCAACGGGAATATTCGGTACACGGTGAGCGGGATATTCCCCAACCGCGTGCTGACGGTGGAATGGTCGAATATGCAGGTTCCGTCCAACACGTCACCAAGTCTGAACTTCCAGGTGAAATTGCATGAAGGGACCGGCGTCATCGAATACGTATATGGCACCATGACCGCGGGAAGCGCAACATACTCCTACACGCTCGGCATCCACGACAACAGCGCCACGTATCCTCCCACGGTGAAACAAGCGCTTGCACAGCAGACCGCGAACAGCGCATCGTTCTCCAATACGCCGGTCTTCACCCTGGCCGATCTGCCGGAATCGAATTCGAAGATCACCTTCACTCCGCCAACGGCACCTGCACCCTCCAGTATCGTCGCTTTCAATGTGAAATGGAACCGGATGACCTTCACCTGGGACGATAATGCGTCCAACGAAGTGCTCTATGCCGTCTATCGTTCGGGGGACGGAGGAACGACATTCTCTTTTGTTGATTCGCTCAGTGCGAACAGTGAGCTCTTTACAAATTACGGGCTGTTATATAATACTCCATATCAATGGCGCATTTGCGCGATCCCCGAAGGGGGATTAGCTTCTTCGTTCGGATTCACCTCCGGCACGACTGCCGGGATACTTACCGGCACCGTAACGGTGGGACCGGGCGCAACCTATGCGACGCTGACCGAGGCGATCGCTGCGATCCGCACAGAAGGGATCGTAGGTGCAACGGCGTTCGAACTGCAGTCCAACTATGTCAGCACGAGTGAAACGTTCCCGATCGATCTGAGCGACAGCAACTGGACGAGCGCCGTAAAAACATTAACGATCCGTCCTGCGGCAGGTGCGACCGCACTAAGTATCACCAGTGACAATTCCACCGGAACATTGCGCCTGAATAAGGCAAACTACGTCACGATCGACGGCCGTCCGGGAGGAAGCGGATCTGCCAAAGAACTAACGATCGAAAATACATCAACATCCGGCTTTGCCGTTGAATTGAAGAATATGTCCGGCAATAACACTATCCAGTATTGCACACTGAAAGGGGTCAATACCGCCACGGCAGGGGCTGTTGTTCTCTTCACCGGTTCTGCGATCGACGATTACGGCGTCAACAATACGAACGGGAATTTCAACAACACCGTCACCTATTGCGACATCCGGGACGGCGCGACCACGCCGGCGAACGGAGTGAATATCTCCGGCATCAGCTCGCTGCTGGACAGCAACAATACATTTTCCTATAACAATTTCTATAACTTCTTTGCAACGGCGGTGAATTTCTCCCGGGGTCTGTATTGTCCTGGATTCACCGAAGAGCTGAAGGTGATCGGGAACAGTTTCTATCAGACCGCATCGCAGACTGCGACGGCATCCCTGACAATGAATGCGGTGGACCTGAACGGACCGACCATCAACTCTGCGCTCGTCAAGGATAATTACTTTGGCGGAACGGCTCCCAATGCCGCCGGTACACCGTTCACGCTCGGACCGAACACGCAGAATGTGAATCTGCTTCCGATCTATCTTAATTCCAGCGCCGGGATCTTCACGGTGGAGAACAACACAATCAAGAATATCGATCTTGCCACCAACAGTACGAGCGGAACCGGAGCGTTTGCCGGCATCACTGTCTCCGGCGCCGACACGGCGTATGTTTCCGGCAATACGATCGGCAGCGGCACGGGAACGGGATCCATTCTCGTGACCAGTGCGAGCAACAACGCTGTCCGGGCAATCTACGGATTCAGCGGCTGTCTTAATTTTTCGAATAATACGATTGGTTCAATAACAGTTACGAATACAACAACGAGTCTTCGGACATTAATCTTTGCGATCAGCGTCAGTACAACGACCGATCTTGCAACGATTTCAGGCAACACAATTGGGAGCACAACAACTCCCAACAGCATTAACCAAAGTAATCCGATCAACATTGCGGCGTTTGTGCCTGTGAAAGGGATCGACTTTACTCCCAACGGACAGTTTTCAATCACCGGTAATACCATTGCAAACTTAAATAACGATTATACAGGAACATTTCAATTCGGTCAGGTGTGCGGCATTCACGTGGAGAATAGTTTTTCGTCAGGATCAATCACGGGAAATACTATCCGATTGTTAAAAACCTCCAGCCAGAATCCGAATACAGGGGCGCTCGCATCGGTGATCGGCATCTTGAACGAAAGCGTAGGAGACAGTCTCATCATTTCAAATAATTCGGTTGATTCGCTGTTCAATACTGCTTCATCTGCATCAGTTCACGCGGTTGGAATCTATAATTCCAATAATACAACCGGAACGAACAGTATTGATCGGAACAGAATCAATAATCTCTTCCTTTCAACATCCGATCTCACTTCGTCGTTGACCGGAATCTATCTTGCGGCCGGAAGTGCAACGTATAAAAATAATATGGTGAGTCTTGGGAACGGTGTCACTGCGGAATATGCGGTCACTGGATTGCTCGATGCCGCAACAAGCAATAATAGTTTTTACTTCAATACTATTTATATCGGAGGGAACGGCGTTGGTACAACAGCAACAAATACGTACGCATATCGTCGAACAGCCGCAGGAACCGATAGTGTAATGAATAATATATTCGTCAACGAGCGTTCGAACAGTTCCACCGGAGGAAAACATTACGCAACCCATATTAGTTCAACAACAAGTTTGACCTCTGATTATAACGATCTGTATGTGGGAGGTTCCGGCGGAGTGCTTGGATTTTCCACCAGCGATCGCACAACGCTTGCGTTATGGAAATCCGGAACGGGAAAAGATGCAAACTCTGTAAATACAGCAGTGACATTTACGTCAGCATCAGATATCCACCTGGCGGGCGGTTCGATCGGTGATATAAATTTACGGGGAACGCCGCTTGCTGCTATCGCTTCGGATGTAGATGGCGATACACGTGATCTGACTTTTCCGTATATGGGAGCCGATGAAGCGTCAACGCCATTACCGGTGGAACTTGTTTCCTTCACCGCAACGGCAGCACGGTTGAGCGCGGAATTGAAATGGAGCACCGCAACAGAAACGAATAATTATGGATTTGAAATCCAGAGGACAGAGATCAGAAGTCAGATGTCAGAAAACAACGGTCATCCTGAGCAAGCCTCTGGTTCCTTGAATGGCGCGTCGAAGGACGACCGTTGGCAAAAGGTCGGTTTCATAGAAGGGAATGGCACTTCGAATATCACCCACGAGTATACGTATAGTGATCGTTCATTGTCTGCCGGAAAATATTCCTACCGCTTGAAACAAGTGGACCGGAACGGGAACATCTCCTATTCTCGGTCGGTGGAAGTGACCGTTGGTGCGGCGCCGCTGCAGTTCGAGCTGGCACAGAACTATCCGAATCCGTTTAATCCATCAACCAATATCGAGTTCACTGTTTCCGCAACAGGCAGTGTGACGTTGAAAGTGTTCAACATCGTTGGCCAGGAAGTTGGGACGCTGTTCGATGGTATTGCAGAAGCGGGGCAATTTCATCATGTGACATTTAATGCGTCGCATCTTGCCAGCGGAGTCTATTTTGCGCGTCTTGAAGCAGAAGGAAAATCTCAGTTGCGGAGATTAGTATTGATGAAATGACCAGCCAGTGATCAGTCTGCTTCGAATGAAAGAATCCCGTTATGATAGAAGTAACGGGATTTTTTCATTGGCAGGAATGATGGATTCTGCCTTGGATTTTCTCCACTCCTCAGCCACTCCAACAGACTTAAAAAAAATTGTCCGCAAGGTTGAAAAATCGGAGTAAAAAGTCTATTTTTCGGTCACCAAACGGGGGGTGGATACATAATCTGCGGATACGATCGCAGGGGAATGATTCTGTATTTCCGCACAGCGACAACACTCAATAATGATTTCTCAAACATTATAAAGGAGGTTGTATGAAACTGCTGTGGTACGCCTGCTGTATCGCATTCACTTCTCTCTTGTTGTTTTCCACTACTGCCGCACAGACCGCCACCGCACCATCGTCCGGTGACGGAACCAGCGGAAATCCCTACCAGATCGCAACGCTGGATAATCTCTACTGGATCACTCAGAACAACACCCAGTGGGACAAATATTATATCCAAACTGCTGACATTGACGCCTCATCGACCTCCGGATGGGATTCCGGAAACGGATTTTCACCGATCGGCAGCAATGCGACCAGTTTCACAGGATCGTATGACGGTAACGGGTATACGATCTCCGGTCTCACCATATCCCGCAGCGGTACAGATTACATCGGCCTGTTCGGATTCATTTCCGATGCCACCGTGAAGAATATCACTCTCACCGGGATCAATTATTCCGGAAATTCTCTGGTCGGCGGTGTCGTTGGTTTTTCCACCGGTTTTGGATTGGCGGTGATCCAAAAATGTTCGGCAACCGGTACGATCACCAGTACGGCGAGTCAATCGGGGGGACTTATCGGCAAGACGCAGGCCGGAACGACGGTGAGCGAAAGCTTCTGCAACGTTACGGTCAGCAGCACGAACGGGAATTATCTGGGAGGATTCATCGGTCATAATGATCAGTCGTCCACCATCACGAACTGCTACAGCCGCGGGAATGTGAGCAGTACGAACGGCAATCAGGTCGGTGGGTTTGCCGGCGTGAATCAAAGCGCTACGATCACGAATTGCTACAGTACGGGAAGTGCAAGCGGAGGGGGAAGTTTTGTGGGAGGGCTGGTCGGTGCCGTTGCAAGTTCCACGGTGAACAATTCCTTTTGGGATACGGAGGCATCCGGCAATGGGACCAGTTACGCCGGGACGGGAAAAACGACGGCGCTGATGAAAACCCAAAGCACATTCACCGATGCAGGATGGGATTTTACGAATATCTGGGAGATCGTCGGTTCGAACTATCCCCGTTTGCAATCGAACCCTGATGAAGCACTGCCGGTTGAGCTGGTTTCGTTCACCGCATCCGCAAAACAACACAGCGTTGAATTGCTGTGGAAAACTGTGACGGAAGTGAATAACTATGGATTTGAAATTGAAAGAACAGTTATCAGTAATCAGTTATCAGCGATCAGTTGGAGCAAAGCAGGATTTGTTGAAGGAAATGGGACATCCAATGCGCCAAAAGAATATTCCTTTCGTGATAGGAATGTTGATGCAGAAAAATATTCTTACCGCCTAAAACAGATCGATCGTAATGGAAAATTCTCATACTCTCATGCAGTTGAAATAACAATTGCACATACACCGAAAGAATTTGCACTTGAACAAAATTATCCCAATCCATTCAATCCTTCAACAGTCATCAGTTATCAGTTACCAGTGAACAGTCCTGTCACTATGAAAGTATATGATGTGATTGGAAGAGAAGTGGCAACATTGGTGAATGAAGTGAAAGAAGCGGGAAGTTATTCGGTAACATTTGATGCATCGAAACTTTCCAGCGGAATTTATTTTGCGCGGCTGCAAAACGGCGATAAAGTTCAGTTAAAGAAGATGCTGATGATGAAATAGTTTTCTTTAAGAACTGTAACAATTGTAACCAAAGGACGGTCCGACAGCCGTCCTTTTTTTATTGCAGTTCTTCTATGGCAAATTCCCATTTTCAATTAAGGACTCTTTTGTAGTATATTGAAAGGAAAAATTCATTTAGAATACAATGTCGAAATCCATTACAATATCCTGTTTCTTCTTCTTTTTCCCAATCTTTTCTTTTGGACAGATCAATTCTTCTGGATCGATTACCTCCTACGTGGACAGTCTCATTACTTCAATTCCCGATGTGATTCCGGCCAATGTCTATCAATCACCAACCGTATCGCAACGAGCAGTATGGGAATCTATCATCGATAAATTGCTCGACGGTGATTATTCGGGAGCGCAAGCGGATGCACAGGCTATCGATTATGATGTTGTGCAGTTTAATGATACGAGCAATTCTAAAACATACTATATGTTGAGAAAGAAAAGCAGCGGTTCCAATTATTGGGGAACGTTTATTATCAATCCAGATCCGCTCCGTTCCCGCGTGTTCATTCAAATTCCTCATCCGCTCTTTGATACAAATTCGGGGAATCAGGGAATCGTCGTCTTCAAGAATACAGCAGCTCGTGCATTCATTCTTGCCGGTACCCACCGTTGCAACTCCACGTCATTCTCTTTATGCGACGGGACCACCACGGTGTGTTCCGGTTCGTCCGAACCATTCCGGAAATCTGATCAGGCACACAATGATGACGGACCATTCCAGATTACCACCGACATCTTCAAGCAATCGGTGCCAAATCTGATCGTTGTACAATTACACGGATTTGTGAAAGATCCCGGTTATCCGGACCTAATCCTGGGAAATGGGACACAATCCCTGCCGGCGACAGACTGGTTATTGATATTGAAAAACAATCTTTCTCTTCTGGACGGATCGTTGCAATTCAAGATCGCTCATATCGATACCGATTGGACAACGCTAACAGGAACAACGAACTCGCAGGGACGATTGATTAATAATAGTCCCGATCCCTGCGGCATCAGCCCTTCGAATCCGACGGGGAGATTTCTCCACGTTGAACAAGCCTATATCGGATTACGCGATAATGCCGCCAGCTATGCAAAAGTCGCGACAGCTATCGGCAACACTTTCCCTCCCGATAAGGTGATTGCTTCAGCAGCAACAGGAATTTGGGAAAATTCTTCAACATGGACGGGCGGTATCGTTCCGAATGATACCACCCATGTTATCATCTCTTCCGGACATACAGTGACGGTTACAACAAATTCTGCCGAAGCACATTCAATCGGATTTTCAGATAACACGGCTGCACTTTCATTCGCAGCGGGATCGAACCTTTCGGTGTACGGAGATTTTGTTCTTGCATCGGAAATACATAATGCCTTTTCCTCCTGGGCAACGGAAGCAACGGTGACATTCGCAGGGGCGGACGATCAGGTACTGAGCGGTTGGAACAGAGATTCGACAAACTTCTCCTCTACGTTAATAGAAGTTGTGATCGACAAATCTTCCGGAAAGATTGTTACTGCCGGGAACGATATGAATCTGAATCTCGGTACACGGCTGGAGATTGTCAACGGTACGTTCGAGCTGACTGCCGGAGACGACATTGAAGGTCGCGATCTTACGGGAGCCGGCGCTTCGGCTCCGATGATTACAATTCATCAAAATGGCGTTTTTACCATACAGGGGGATTCTTCCTATATACGAAGTGGAATTGCCGATACGATTCCGATCGGACCGATCAACAACTGTGGAATGATGAAATTCACCGGAACAGATCTTTCTCTCGGCTATAATTTTTTGCACATCACCAATGAATCCGGCGCGACGATGGCAGTGTTTCCCGGATGGAAATCATCGCGTCTGCTCCGTGTTGATACATTACTGATTAACGCCGGCTCGTTTTTTGAAACATCCACAACAACGAATGTTATTTCGTCGAACGGCAGAACAGTATTGAATGCTGGGGGCATATATCGGGTTCTCGGTTCTGCTGTGAATTTCTCCTCACAGTTTACGAACAACGGCACCATCGAATATCTATCTGCTGCTGCACAAACCGTGAATGACCGGTCATATAAAAAACTTCTTCTCGGAAACGGAGGGGAAAAAATATGGACGGTAACTTCCAACAGGTCGCTGGATACACTGGAATTGAATGGAACTGCTTCGCTGAACATTACTTCCGCCGGTGTTAAAACTGTTACGGTAAACAAGCAGATGATAATGAACGGCGGAAATATCACGACCAATTCCGATACACTTATTCTCGGCCAAAATACTTCATCCGCCGGGACATTGTCCCGTTCCTCTGGTTCTGTGGTCGGCCATTTGAAACGTTGGGTACCTGCTGGTATCGATGATTTTCTCTTCCCGGTTGGAATTGCGGATCAATACAGGCCTGTCGATATCAGTGTCACTTCGTTACCGGATTCGGGCGGTTCTCTTACTGCATCATTCATCGAGAGTAATCCTGGTGAAACGGGATTGCCGTTGGATGACGGCGGAATACCAATCATCAATATTTCAACAGAAGGATATTGGAGCATTTCAAGCGCGGACGGTTTCAACGGAGGGATTTTCTCATTGGATCTTTCACCGAAAGCATTTTCCGGTATTGCAGACGTTTCATCGCTTCGCGTTGTAACACGCCCAATTTCAGGATCCTGGCAGCTTCAAGGTACTCATGTCAGCGGAACGGGAACAATCGCTGCACCCGTCGTCAGCCGTTCGGGACTGTCAGGATTCGGAGAATTTGCAATTGCCGGTGGAGCAGACAATGCACTGCCGGTTAACATTGCGTCGTTCACCGCCGCCCCCAATCAGCTGAATGCAGAACTAAAGTGGAAAACTGTTACCGAATCAAATAACCACGGTTTTGAGATTGAGCGTCATTCAGCAGAGAACCGTTCTTTTGAGTGGCATAAAGTTGGCTTTGTTGAAGGAAAGGGAACTACGAACGAGCCGAAAGAATATTCATTTGCGGATATGAATTTGCATACGGGAAAATACTTTTACCGCCTGAAACAGATCGACAGGGACGGTAGATTCTCCTATTCACACTTGTTGCAGGTGACAATCCACGATGTTCCGAAAGTGTTTGCACTTGAACAAAATTATCCCAATCCGTTCAATCCTACGACAGTAATCGGTTATCAGTTACCAGTGAACAGTTATGTCACTTTAAAAGTGTTTGATGTTATTGGCAGAGAAGTGGTAACACTGGTGAACGAAGTGAAAGAAGCGGGAAGGTATTCAGTACCGTTTGACGGAACGAAACTTTCTTCTGGAATGTATTTTGCACGCTTACAAAGCGGAGATAAATTGCAGTTAAAGAAGATGATGCTTCTGAAATAAATTTACTTGAATGATAAAACTGCCGTTGAGCCGACTGACCAATGGCAGTGTGATTTCCCTCCTTGCAAATGGTTTCCGAATGGCATATACTAACTCCCAATTATAAATTCTTTCGGTGAAGTATATATCTCATGTCTATTCGTAAAAGCGAAAATCCATTTCTGCTTATTGTGACACTGGTACTGAGTGTTGCGGTGCCCGATTATGGTCAAAGCAATTTTCAATTTGATCAATTAACAACCCGTAACGGCTTATCCTCAAATACTGTCAATACTGTCTTGCAAGATAAAAATGGATTTCTCTGGTTTGGAACGGAAACGGGGTTGAATCGATTCGATGGATATCGCTTCAAGATTTATCAAAACAATAGAAAGGATTCAAACAGTCTTTCTAATAATTATATTTGGTCCCTTTGCGAAGATGCCGCAGGAAATATCTGGATCGGCACCGATGGGGGCGGACTGAACAAATTCGATCCTCAAACGGAGACATTTGTTCGATATCAAAATATCGCAGGCGACAGTTCATCGCTCAGCACGGACATCGTGCAGTCAGTGTATCACGATCGGAAAGGAAATCTGTGGGTCGGAACGTGGGATGGCGGTGTAAACCTCATGCAAAAGAATGCTAAATCGTTTGTCCGTTTCATGCACAATCCCCTAAACCCCACTTCGCTCAGCGACAACAAGGTCCATTTCATTAAAGAAGATTCAGAAGGGAATATTTGGATTGGCACTGACGGCGGCGGATTAAATCGTTTTGATCCGATGACGGTTTCATTCACATCATTTAAACACGATCCAAAGAATCCGCGCTCACTCAGTTTTGATATGGTAACCGATATGGTTGAAGATCCGAAGGGGAATTTGTGGCTGACAACATACGGTGAAGGATTGGATTTGTTTGACCGGAGAAATAAAACATTTGCGAACTACAAATTGCAAGGAAGAGATGTAAAAGCATCATCGAATGTATTTTGGAAAATTGTACAGGACAGCAAGGGATTATTATGGATTACCACGCAGACGGAAGGATTGGTGATTTTTAATCCCCAAACAAAAACATTTACATGGTTGAAGGAAAATAAAAATATTCGGGGAGGCTTGCCGGCAAATATTCTTCAGGATGTTTTTGAAGACAATTCCGGGATTCTCTGGATCACAACAGTCGGGAAAGGGATAGTGAAAACGGACCGAAATCCTTCAGAATTCATGACGGTGCAACATACGGCAGGGGATGTAAACTCAATTCCCTCCGGATTCATTTATTCACTCTGTGAAGATTCGAACGGTGATATTCTTATAGGAACTATTGAATCTGGAATTGTTCGGCTTACTTCACAATTTCGAATTAAAAAACGATATCCGGTCAATACTCCCAACGGCCTCTCGGGGGAATATGCCCGGTCGATGTTTCGCGACAGTGAAAACAACCTCTGGGTCGGTACCTATTATGGAACGTTGAACAAACTGGACAGAAAGAGCGATACATTCGAACACTTCAATCTCGATTTTCGAAAAGAAAATCCGATGCGGAATTTTGTTCGATCGATCATGGAAGATTCTGATGGAACGCTGTGGTTTGGATCTCACGGCAATGGTGGATTGACAACGTATGATACGAAGAAACAGCAATGGTTATACTTCGTTCCATCGGATACTTCCAAACTTGCGTTAAGCGGTTATGATGTCCTTTCTGTTCGCGAAGATCGTAAGGGATATCTCTGGGTTGGAACGCAAAGTTACGGATTGAATCGGATCGATCGTTCAACGGGAACGGTGAAAAAATATTTCCACGAAGCGAATAATCCCCGTTCCGTTCCCGATAATTCTGTTCCGGAATTATTCGTTGATTCGCGCGGGAATTTATGGATTGGAACAACATCATCCGGGCTTGCACGGTACGATTACGAAACCGATTCATTTGAAATTTTTACAACGGAGGAGGGTCTTTCAGGAAATTCTATCTGCGGAATATTGGAAGACGATCACGGAAATCTCTGGATCAGTACGATGAATGCGATTACCCGTTTCAATCCAGAAACACAACGATGCGATAATTACAATTATTACAACGGTATCCGTTCCGAAGAGTTTGTCTATTCTTCACGGTACAAAACTGCCGACGGACGAATGTTGTTTGGCGGCACGGATGGCATCACTGTCTTTCATCCGGACAGTATCAAAGAACGGAATGATGATTCACCTATTCTGATTACTTCGTTCAAGATCTTCAATAAAGAAGTTACACTGCCGAAAAATATCGCCTACGTAGACACGATCCACCTTGATTATACGGATAATTTCTTCTCATTTGAATTTGCATCCCTCGATTATGCGCTGCCGGAACGGATCGAATATTCATATATTCTTGAGGGAGTCGATAACAATTGGATTGATGCTGGACGAGTTTCATTTGCCAATTATACGCACGTCGATCCCGGAAATTATCTGTTCAAAGTCCGAAGGACGAACGGCACTACATCCGCCGAGATTGCAGTAATCATCGACCCTCCGTTTTGGATGACGGCATGGTTTCGATTTTTAGTCATTTTTGGATTCCTTTCCGTGGGACCGATGATTTATTACCGCCGGGTCACGGAACTGAAAAGGGAAAAAAAACGGCAGGAAGAGTTTTCCAAACAATTAATCAACTCACAGGAAGAAGAGCGAAAAAGAATCGCATCGGAACTGCACGACAGCATCGGACAAAATCTGCTGTTTATCAAAAACTCTGCCGTGCTCGGAACGAATAAGAGCGATCTTAAACGGTTTTCGGATATCAATGAAACAGCTTCATCATCCATTGAAGAAGTGCGGCGTATTGCGTTCAATCTTTTCCCGTATCAATTGGACCGGCTGGGGTTGACCAAAGCAATTGAATCGGTGGTGAGAGCGATCGGTGAATCATCGCCGATTCAATTTCACAGCGAAATCCAAAATATAGACGGGATATTCAGCAAAGAGCAGGAATCGAGTATCTTTCGAATAGTGCAGGAGTGCTTGAATAATGTCATTAAACATTCCGGAGCTGAGAGCGGGACTGTTCTTGTCCGGGAAAATAACGGTACATTACTCATCACAATTGGAGATAACGGGAACGGATTCAATCATGAATTGCAGAATAATGAATCTAAAGGATTCGGTTTGAAGAATATCCATAATAGGGTTATGCTTCTGCGTGGGAATATATCCTTCACAACTTCGAGCGAATTTAAGACTTTGATAACAATTTCATTGCCCATCATACCGTGAACAAGAGAATAAAAATATTGATCGCCGATGATCATCCGTTAATGCGCAAAGGCATTCGCGCGGCGTTGGATGACGAACCGGATGTTGAACTGATCGTCGAAGCAGATAGCGGTGAGAGTGCATACAATCGCCTGAAACAAGAATCATTCGATATTGCTTTTGTTGATATTGAAATGCCCAAGTTAGGCGGCATTGGCCTTGCGCAAAAGGTCATTGCTGAAAAAATGCAAACCAAAATAATTATTCTTACGATGCATAAGGATAAAGATATTTTCGATCAGGCAATGAATGCAGGCGCGCATGGGTTTCTTATAAAAGAAAATGCCGTTGAAGATATTGTGGAATGCATTCAAGCAGTACAGAGAGGAGAATATTTTATCAGCCCGGTACTATCCGGTTATCTTGTGCAGCGTTCACAAAAAAATATTCTCCCGTTTTCTGCGATTCCGTACGTTGATACACTGACAAATGCAGAACGTATCATTCTCAAGCTTATTTCTGAAGAAAAAACTTCCCAGCAAATTGCCGATGAATTATTTATTAGTCCGAAAACAGTTGAAAACCACCGCAACAACATGTCCAAAAAACTTCGCCTCAGCGGAACGCACAGTTTGTTAAAATTCGCACTCTCCAAAAAAGATCTGCTGAAGTAATAACATCACCCAAAGCGTCGTCATTCCGGCGAAAGCCGGAATCCAGAAATTGGATGCCAGCATGCGCTGGCATGACGCTACGATGTCAACTTTGGTATAAAATATCAACATAGTTGAAATGAAAACCTCTCAATGATAATGAAATGACACATTACACACTGTATTTACCTGCCTGATATTTTAACCTAGGTGCTTTCACCTATAGAATTGAGTACCCCCATCTATATAAGAATTCCGTCTGCTTCTGCACATTGTATCAAAAATGAAACTCCTTTTGGTAGACGATAACGATAAGATCAGACAGATCATGAAAGATTTCTATTCGCCATACTTCGACGAGGTCGTTGAATGTACTGACGGGTCGGAAGCGGTCGATCAATATCCCTCCATTCATCCGGATTGGACAATAATGGATATTCAGATGAAACACATGGATGGAATTGAAGCCACTGAAAGAATATGCAAAGCAGAGCATTCAGCGAAGATTATTCTCATTTCTCAATTTGGAGACGAAGGAACCAAGTCCGCTGCGGCGGCAAGCGGAGCGGTGGCATTTGTGAAAAAAGAAAATCTGGAAAATGTGATCGAAATAATTCGGACAGCGGAGTAATATCCGTATGAAAAAATTGGGGCTAAATACATCTATAACATTTTAATGAGGTGGAAGGTGAAAACACTATTTTGCGTTGGTATCATAACATTCTGTTGTAGTTTCAAGATCTTTTCGCAAACAACAGTCTCAGCCGTTGTTCCTGCAACGCATGCATTGAATGTTGCTTCGACTGCAACAATTCAAGTGACATTCAGCGATTCGATGCTGGAAAGCTCGTTCAACGATACCATATCTTTTATCGTCAGCGGCAGGACGAGCGGACGACATCGGGGAACGATCGTGCTTTCAAACGGCAACACGATTGCGACGTTTACTCCGACAGTTTCATTTTCAAAGGGAGAAATTGTTACAGTTGATTTAACAAGCAATCTCAAAGAGATCGGTAATGCAGCGATAATGCCGTTTGTGTATTCGTTCACCGTACAGTCGGAACGGGCATCGGAAACGTATATACCGGGTGTTGGATACACTGTTGGGGATGCTCCATTTTCTGTGTATGTAAGCGATATTGACAGCGATGGAGACGGAGATATTATCGTTGCAAATTCTTTGGCTGACTCAATCTCAGTGTTGAAGAATAATGGGAATGGAACGTTTGCATCCAAAACAGATTATGGTACCGGAATAAAACCAGAAGGTGTATTCGTTTATGACATGGACGGCGACGGTGATAATGACATTGTCGTAATGAACGAAGGTAAAATACCCATTGCATCAAATCCCTCCAGCATTTCTCTGTTTAAGAATAACGGCGACGGAACATTTGCTGCAAAGACAGATATAGCGGTTGCTGAAATGGATAATCCCAATTCCATTATGGTTGGTGATTTCGATGGCGATGCAGACGGCGATCTTGCGGTTGTAAATAGTAATGCAAATACAATATCAATTTATAAAAACAATGGTGACGCATCGTTTGCAAGTAAAGTTGATTACGTAACTGAGAGTTTTTCCTATGCAATTCATGCCGGTGATGTGGATAATGACGGCGATCTTGATCTTGCAGTCACCAGTCAATTTACAAATTCCGTCTTTATCTTTAAGAACAATGGCAATGGAACATTTGCCCCCAAAACGCCTTATGGAACAGGCACCAGTCCAATTTCTGTTTTCATCAGCGATATAGATGCAGACGGAGACGGGGATCTCGCAATTGCTAATTCCGGTTCTGATTCTGTATCTATTCTAAAAAACAATGGTGACGGGACATTTGCAGCAAAAACAGATTACGCCGCCGGTGGAACACCATATTCTGTAATAGTCTATGATGCGGACGGTGACGGAGATGGAGATATTGTTGTGGCTAACGGCTCTGCGGGAACCGTTTCTCTGCTGAAAAACAATGGCGATGCAACATTCGCAACAAAAGTTGATTATACAACTGGTGCAAATCCTCTTTCCCTCTTTGTGAGCGATCTTAATAGCGATGGTGTCGGTGATATAGTAACCGCAAACGGAGTTGAAGACAAAGTTTATGTGGTGTTGGGTCAAGAGGCCTCTTCTCCTTCAGTAACTACTGATTCAGTTTCCGGTGTATTTGCAACTGCCGCAACATTGAACGGCACTGTAAACGCCAACAATGCTAGCACAACAGTCCAATTTTTGTACGGAACAGTTTCCGGCACATATACAGACAGCGTTACTGCAACCCAAAGCCCCGTCATCGGAACTTCCAACACTTCGGTTTCTAAATCACTAACGGGATTAACTGCGAACACGACATATTATTTTGTTGTTGCTGCCAGTAATACCAATGGCTATGTGCGTGGAAGTGAATTGAGTTTCACAACGGTCAACGCCGATTCGTCATCCGGAAATTATGCTCTTCAATTTGATGGAAACGATATTGTTTCCTCGACTCTTGTAACAACGGAGTCAAATAATTTGACAATGGAGGGATGGGTGAAATGGGACGGTGGAACGGATGTTAATCAGTTGATTTTTTTCAATGGTCAACCGGGCATTAACGGCTATGGAATACTCCTTAATCCATTTACACTGCCTGATTCTAATCTCGGAATACTCTGCGGCGGAGTTGCGTATATGACTTCCTCAAACACATTTACCAGTGGAGAGTGGCATCATGTCGCCGCAGTTCGCTCAGCAGGCACTTGGAAATTGTACCTCGACGGCGTTCAATTGACCTTGACGAATTCTGGAACTGTGCCTAACTCACCACTAAATTCCTCGAATATAGGAGAAAACACCTTCAAAGGTACACTCGACGAGATTCGTATCTGGAACATTGCTCGAACAGAATCTGAAATTCAATCTGCGATGAATCAAACGCTAATCGGTAATGAGACCGGCCTTGTGGCATATTGGAATTTTGATGAAGGCGTTGGTACGACAACAGCGGATATGACAGGTAACGGAAATGATGGAAGTATAAACGGAGCGACATGGGTGGTTTCCGGCGCAGCGCTTTTTTTTGCAACCACCAATAGCACTTCGATTATCGGAGTTACAACAGCAACAGCCAACGGTACTGTGAACGCTGGCAGTGCAAGCACAACTGTCCGATTTTTGTACGGAACAGTTTCCGGCACGTATACGGATAGCATTGACGCATCACAAAGTCCGGTCATAGGAAGTGCGAACACACCGGTTTCTGCAATCCTCACCGGCTTGACTGCAAACACGACATATTACGTTCGTGTTGCCGCAAGCAATGCAAACGGTTATGTGAGGGGAAGCGAATTAAACTTTACAACAAGCAGTGGTGCCGGTTATGCTTTGCAATTTGACGGAGTGAACGACTATGTAATGATGGGAAATGCACCCGCTTTTTCTGTTGGCGCCGCAGTGACCTATGAAACATGGATCAATCCGGAAACAACACACAACGGGTACATTTTCAACAAGTGGGTCGGTTTCTTAGAAGACAAGACATTTATCTTTTCGGGAGACCGTGTGCATTTTTATTTATTCAATGTTTTTAATGCGAGTTTCCTATCATCAACTTCAACCATACCGCTCGGTCAGTTCACTCATGTTGCTGCAACGTACGACGGATCCACCGCAAAGATTTATATCAATGGAGTGTTGGATGCAAGCAAAAGCGTCAACAGCGGTGCCAGTAATTCATCCGGTAGTTTCTATATCGGTCACAATGCCGAACGCGGAGATTCAAATAATCCCTTTCGGGGGATCATGGATGAATATCGTATATGGAATGTTGCCCGCACAGAAGCTGAAATTCTGTCGACAATGAATCAGCCGCTTGTTGGCAATGAAACCGGACTCGTCGGCTATTGGAATTATGACGAAGGGAGCGGAACAACAACTGCCGATCTTACGAGCAACGGAAACAACGGAACAATCAGCGGAGCAACATGGGTTGCTTCAGCAGTAGCGCTTCCGGTTGAACTTGTATCCTTCTCTGCAGAACTCAAAACCCAAGGGGTGGAATTAGTATGGAAAACCGCAACAGAAACGAATAATTATGGATTTGAGATAGAAAGAAAAGTGATCAATAATCAGTCATCAGTTATCAGTTGGAGCAAAGTCGGTTTTGTTGAGGGAAACGGAACAACCAACACAACGAAAGAATATTCATTCTCCGATAAAAATATTTCGCCAGGAAAGTATTCCTATCGCTTAAAACAAATTGATCGTGATGGAAAATTTGAATACTCAAAGGCAGTGGATGTAACAATTGCCAGTGCACCGAAAGAATTTGCACTCGAACAAAATTATCCCAATCCGTTCAATCCTTCGACAATGATCAGTTATCAGTTACCAGTGATCAGTCATGTATCGTTGAAAGTGTATGATGCAATCGGACGGGAAGTAGCCGTGCTGGTAAACGGAGTAAAAGAAGGGGGTAAGTATTCTGTGGAGTTTAACGCATCCGAATTATCAAGCGGGATGTATTTCTACATCCTTCGGGCAAAGGGTTTTTCGCAAACGAAAAAATTACTTTTGGTGAAATAATTATACACAGAAAGGACAGCACTATGAAAAACAGTATGCGGTACACGTTACTGTTATTTTTATCAATGGTGATTCTTTATCCCTCGCTGGCTCAATGGAGCCGATCAGGTGATCTTGATGGCAGAATGGTGAATGAATTTCTTGTCAAAGACTCTCTGCTGTTTGTCGGAACAGACGGCGGCGTGTTTCGTTCGACAGACAACGGTTCCACATGGACACAACTCAACAATGGATTAACAGACACGATGATTGTGGCGCTTGCTGCAGCCGATACATTGATCTTCGCAGGATCATGGGTGGAAGGTGTGTATCAATCCAGCGATAACGGATTAACATGGACGAGAGTAACACAAGGAATGACTGATACGTTCATTTCAGATCTTCTTATATCCGGTCCTCATATTTTTGCTGGAACAGAAGACGGCGGCGGGATTTTCCGCAGACTGATAACGGGAACAACTTGGGCAGAAATCACTTCCGGATTGTTCGGACATGATGGAATCGTACTATCAAGTTTTGTCAATAGTACCGCAGATACCACCATTTATCTCGGTGACGATAATAGCATCATATTTCGTTCTACCAATAAAGGTATTGAATGGGAGCACGCGCTACCGAGTTTTCCTGAAGCAGGTATCGGTGCTTTGATTACAGTGCCTCATAATAACAGCGCATTCCTTTTGGCAGGTACTTATAGAGGTATTCTGCGTTCTGCTGTTACCGATACGATGTGGATTCAAAAGAATAACGGCTTAATGGATACTATGGTGTATTCATTGACTACTGCTAGTGACGACTCAGGAGGGATAACACTTTTTGCGGGAACTGAAAATGGAGGGGTGTATCAATCTATCGATTTTGGAGAAACTTGGTCTTCTCTTGACTCAGGATTTTCAACACTGAGGATAAACGCGCTGACAATAGCACAGGGATATATTTTTGCGGGACTTGACAGCGGCGTATGGAAACGATCACTCTCTCAAGTCGTTACATCTGCTCGGTCTGTTCGAATTGAAGTTCCAACGGAATTTATTCTTGAGCAAAACTATCCCAATCCATTCAATCCCTCTACAGTGATCAGTTATCAGTTACCAGTGAACAGCCATATAACATTAAAAGTGTATGATGTGATTGGAAGAGAAGTAGCAACATTGGTGAATGAAGTGAAAGAAGCGGGAAGGTATTCAACGCAGTTTGACGGAACGAAACTTTCTTCAGGAATCTATGTTGCACGTTTACAAAGCGGAGGTAAAGTGCAGTTAAAGAAAATGCTGCTACTTAAATAATTTAAAAATTACGCTATTCTTAGAACTAAAGAGGCGAAATATATTCCGTCTCTTTAGTTCTAAGAAAAATCTTGAAATAATCATTGACGTTAATTTTCCAAGATATTACATTTGATTCAGATAAATTTATCTTATTTGAAGAGAGTCGATATTAATAAATTATACAACAAAAGAGGAATAGTATGAAAAAGCTTCTTTTTTACTTGGCAATTGTATGTATCTCACTCTCCATTCAGGCTCAAACGCTGAATGATTTCAATCATACATTCAACGGGAGCATCCGTTGTATTGCAATCACCAGTGACCGAATATATGTCGGCGGTGGATTTAGTACCATTGATACAAACAACACACACTACAACATTGCCGCATTCGATCGAACCACTCACCAATTGCTCAGTTGGAATGCATGGTGCAATGATTTCGTTGATTGTATAACCGTTTCACCTACCGAAGACACAATTTTTATTGGTGGAGAATTTACCCATTCCGGGAACGGTGCTTTTTCTTCGACCAGATCAGGCATTGCAGCATACGACAAAAATGGAAATCTCTTAGGTTGGAATCCGAGCCCGGGCGGCATATATGTGTTTGCGTTGACGGTGCACAATAATACACTCTATGCCGGAGGGAATTTTAGTTCGCTAAATGGTCAAACGCGGAACGGGCTTGCATCTTTTTCGCTTTCCTCAATGGCCATAACATCGTGGAATCCGAATGTGAACGGTACGGTAAATGCCATTGCGGTGTCACAAACAGGGGATACTATTTATGCAGGTGGTTCATTTACACAGGTGAATGGAGGAACGACACGCAATTATCTCGCTTCCTTTAATTCTACCGATAGTGTAGCTACTTCATGGGATCCGAATTTGAATAATTCAATTTCTGCGATGGCAATATCCGGAAACACGTTGATTGTTGGTGGATCATTTGTTTCGATAAACGGCGGTGGAGTAACGAGAAATTATCTGGCATCGTTTAATACATCGAATGGATCATTGAATTCATGGAATCCTAATCTCAATCAAATTGTAGATGCTGTGCAGGTAAAAGGGAGCATTGTGTACGCCGCAGGAAATTTTACATCGGTCAATGGAGGCACAACAAGAAATTATGTTGCCGCATTTGATACTTCGTCCAGCACGGCAACAATGTGGAATCCAAATGCTGATGCACGCACGAGAGCGATTGGGTGTACATCGACAGAAGTGTATATTGGTGGGCATTTTTCTGCTGTTTCTGGATCAAATAGAAGTATTGTTGCAGGGATGGACGACCCGAATAATGCGGCTTTGCCGGTTGAGCTTGCTTCATTTACTGCAAGTGCAAAACAAAACGAAGTTGCGTTACAATGGCAGACAGCAACGGAGGTTAATAATTATGGATTTGAGATTGAGAAGAGCAGAAGACAGAAGTCAGAAGACAGAAGTCCGGATAAAACAAACGGTTGGGACAAAGTCGGTTTTGTTGAGGGAAATGGAACAACAAGCGCATCAAAAGAATATTCCTTTATCGACAAAAATATTGGAGCAGGGAAATATTTGTATCGATTGAAACAGATCGACCGAGATGGGAAATTCTCTTTTTCGCAGGAAGTGGAAGTAATTATTGGCGGCGTTCCTAACATGTTTGCGTTGGAGCAAAATTATCCGAATCCGTTCAATCCTTCGACAGTGATCAGTTATCAGTTACCGGTAAACAGTCATGTCACGTTGAAAGTGTTTGATGTGATCGGACGTGAAGTGGCAACGCTGGTGAATGAAGTGAAAGAAGCAGGAAGGTATTCGGCAACATTTGATGCAGCAAAACTGTCGAGTGGAATATATTTTGCGCAGCTGCAAAGTGGCGACAAAATTCAGTTGAAAAAAATGCTGCTGCTGAAATGATGTATATTATCCTGAAAAGGCGCAGCAAAATATATACTCTTGACTACAACTATGTAAATTACTAGAAGCGGTCTCAAAAACACCTCCGCATAAGAATTTGGATACATGCGAGATGTACAAAGCCAAGAAAATTATCAAGATGGTAATCATGACGGACGAGCACTCGGCGATAATTTTGCAACC
>Ga0172379_10002623_pt1 | contig 31195 bp, 37 predicted proteins | sample GrowelOW334metaG_FD_119756 | JGI IMG/M metagenome (GOLD analysis project Ga0172379, IMG submission 119756) | Groundwater microbial communities from an aquifer near a municipal landfill in Southern Ontario, Canada - Groundwater well OW334 metaG | ecosystem: Environmental > Aquatic > Deep...
ATCAGTGGACCCTAAGGGAGTTGAACCCTTGACCTCCTCCATGCCATGGAGGCGCTCTAGCCAACTGAGCTAAGGGCCCATTGGCGTTAGTAGATAGAAATTAAACAGTATTTTTAAAGATTAGGCGAAACAGGTGAGTTACGGAGGTGCTCCCCGCCCAACTGAACGATCCTTAGCTAAAGCGCAGTCGTTCGGGCGGGTAGCCAACTGAGCCTGCCTACCGGCAGGCAGGCTAAGGACCCATTGGCGTTAGTAGATAAAAATTAAATAGTATTTCTAAAGATTATGGCGGACTCGCCCTCAACGCCTCGCAATCAAAAGTTAATCTCGGCTGGCGTGGCGGGTGGGCAGGGAATTGGCTAAGAGCCATTAAAGCCATAAAAAATAATTGACTAGTCCAGTATAACTAGATTTACTGGAATTGTCAAAAGTACCTATTTACTAATAAAATTAACAATTTTTTGATCATTTTTTATGGTTAATTTTAATTTAGACAAATTAAAAGGGATAACACTTCATCAAGCCAAACCCGGATTAAGAGGCATAGGCGACAAGAGTGAAAATCCCTTTTGGAGGACGTCTTCTAGCGGGTAGTAGGCTCCACAGCCCCAGGCAGTGCTAGAAGACTTGTAACCCCGCACCTCTTGCGGCAGAAGAACAAGAGGATTAGGTAGACAAAGAGCATTAGCATCCTATCTTATTTATAAATTATTGTCAAGGGATATAAAATATTGATATTAAGTAGAATATATTATACGACGCTATAATTTCTCTAATTTTAGCCATTTTATTGAATTATACAAAAATATCAAAAAATATGGGCTATTTTAGATAATTTTTACCCATATTTTGTCTGGTTATTAAGTTGTTAAAAAATAAAATTTTGTAATTTCTCTAATTTTAGCGATAAATAAGTGTCGTAAAATATTTATATAATAAAAAAAATGGCAGACTAAGTATTAAATTATCTCGACTATGGGCCATAGTCGAAAACTATGCGGGGATCCTTGGGCGGGGTTTGTGTTCGCATAGTTATGTGTCATAGCTTAGTCTGCCGGGTGACACAAGGAACTGAGAGATATATTAAATATAAGTTGTAAACGTTTATTTGTCAAAAAAACCCCGCCTGCCTGACGGCAAGTCAGGACAGGCAGGCGACCGTGCGGGATTTTAATATTTTGGCGAACTAAGTTAGGGCTGGTTGAAACCAGGTTATTGAGATAATTATATTTTGGCCAGCCACTTCTTTAAGGGTATAACTATGTCATCAATCACCTCATACTCTATTATCACGCTGGCAATTCCCCGGGCGGTATCTTTTATTGGGGTTCCTTTTTTCGCTATGATAATGATTTTTTTGTCCAAGGTAAAAGCAATGCCCGCTTCTATCGCTCGTCCGGTCGGTTTGTCAGTCATATCAATTAGCAGCGCGTCTGATTTGTTAATTTCGTTTTTAGACCGCCGCATCAGTTCTTGAACGTCATCAAATATTTTTTTGTAATTTTCAACATCCCGGATAAAACAAAAATCTTCAAAACCGGCTGCCTTTGCAAGTCCGCAAAGATGTTCAATTTCTTTTTTATTTTTTCCGTTTTGGAAACTGGCGGTTATGAAGATTTTCATAATTAGGCGCAGGTATAAAGTGTTTTCGTGGACTTGGTGTGTGTTAGTTGGGGGTTAATTATAAAATTTTTTAAAAAATTATCGCTCAGCTCTCAATTTACTGAATAGGTCTCTTAACACTATTTTGTCTTCTTCGATCAGTTTCGGTTCATTTAAGGCTTCAGCTTCGGTAAAATATTTGCCATATTCGCCTTCTTTTACTTCAATTTCTTTTTCAAACTCATCGCCAACCTCAAGATAGTAAATTGATTTTATGCTTTTTGGAAAGTCATATTCATTCAAATAGATATATCCGCTAGGAACAAAGCTGATTTCTTCCATCATTTCCCGTTTTAATGCTTCTTCCGGGTTTTCTCCGTTTTCCGCCCCGCCGCCAAAGAATCCGAAAAAATCAGGGAGTCTTTTGGCATTTTTTGACCGTTTTTGAAGAAAAACTAAAAACTTATCGCCGTTCAGACGATAAGGAATAAGGATTGATACGAGCCGTTTTGGTTGTTTTTTAGGCATATTAGGCGCGAGTAGGCTTAAAGTTGACTTAGTAGCCAACCGGTGGAACGAAATATTGCGAAAATTGTCCGAGTGGAATTAACTCAAGATCGCTCACAAAACCCTGCTTGCTACCAGATAATACCAGTTTAGCCGATTTTTCCGAGTTTGTGAATGGAACTAACCGGACCCGAACTTAACTCACTGATTTTCGCCCACTGTTTGCCTTTGAGGCGAGCTTTGTACCGAGGGTAAACGTTTGACACATCTTGAACCCGAGCCGAGCCGTAAAACGAAATTTGAGAGCTTGGGACGATTTGCTTAACTTAAGCAAATATGACTCAGCACTTAACTCAGCTTTTTCATCATCTCGGCGAATTCGTCGTCTGTCACCATTTCACCTTTCAAAACCTCGCAGTCTTTGCCTTGCCAATACGATTGCATGTTCATGTTCTTTCTGGTAACCTTTTCTGCCATTTGGCGATCGCCTCCAATTTGGCTCATAAAGAATTGTACTCCGCTCTCAAATATTTCTTCACATGATTTGACGCTGCCATCGGCATTAACACAGTAAAGGCAGAATTTGGCGTTTTCATCGCCACCGGCGAAGTCTTCTTTTTTCTCAAGTGGCATGCCACAAGATTCGCAATATTTTGACATAGTTTTATAAATTAATAATATTTAATTATTTTGAACGAAAATATGCAACCGGCACTCGCACGACTTTTGTTTCAAAATAATTTTTTGCTCGCTTACGGTATTAATAAACACCCGTTGGCTGCCAGCACCAATGGCAAACTTTTTATCAAGCGGCGTGTAATGCCGGTATCCGCGATTAAAGAATTCTTTTACCAGTGCCTCGTGTCGCAGATAGAGAGCCTTTTGCTTACCAACCCAACGCAAGGTTTCTGGATGCCTTGAATATCCACCCTTGCCTTTATACTTGGTTAAAATATTCCAAAGACCATGAAGCTCTCTATGCTCGGCGAGCAAGTGTTTACGGCATAAATGTTTTGGATGAATATCCCAGACTCGCATGTTAATAACTTTTTATTTTATTAATTTAACATCCAAATTGAATAGTTGAGATACCCGGCAAAGCTGACCCAAAGGATGTATGGCAAAAGAAGCCACATGGCCGGTTTGGAGATTTTGGCAAAAGCGATGATCGTGGCCAAAATGGCAAGCCATAAGAAAATTATCTCAATGAACGCACCGCCAGGGTTATGCAAACCGAAAAAGATAATTGACCAAAGCGTATTCAAAGCCAATTGGCCGATAAATATGCCGAGGGCTATTTTTACATCCTTGCGACCCAAACCTTTCTTCCAGATTAAGAATGCCGAAATACCCATCAGGGCAAACAGTGTCGTCCACACCGGTCCAAAGACCCAGGCTGGCGGATTAAAAGCCGGTTTGACGATTCCTGCATACCAACCGGCAATGGACGGAGTCGTAAATACCGAGCCGATGATGCCGGCCAGCTCGGAAACAACAATGGCGATGATGAGTTTAAATGCGTTGTTGATTTTCATATTTATTAATTATTTATTTCTTTTCTTTAGGCAATCCCCATTGCCAGCGAGGTTTTTCGCCTTTCTTGTAGGTGACGATGACGAGAAGGACGGTCAAGACAATGGTCGGCATGGCGAATGTTAGGAAATTACTTCCGGAATCAGGATTTCCTGGGATGTCCTTTTCTCTCGTAAGCACGAGACCTAAGATAAGTACAATATAGATAAAGATAACGCACCACCCCTGCCATTTCGCTGGCGTCCAACCCCAGCCGTAGAGCTTGGCTTTAAACCAATATCCCTGTGGATTATCTTTCAAATATTTTATGTATTCTTTGATCATATATTTTTATCTTTATGCTTTAACAATACTTCGGCCGGAGAAATACCACCAAGAACTTTGTGAGGAAAGTAATTCCAAGCGTCGGTTCGAGTTCAAGAACATTGCTCAATTCCGAAGCGTCTCCACCCCGATCAAACATTGTCACGACTTTCATCATGTCATCGTTATCCTCTTCGTGAAAGATGGCATCTCGGACATGATCCAAAGTAAAATCGCTCCCTGCCCGTTCCGTAGCTTTATGCGAAGGCGGGTCGGTCTCTTTGAGCATATCCACGAGTTCCTGTTCAATCTCTTTTCGGCGTTCAAGGATTTGTTGTTTTGATTCTAGTTTCATATTGCTCCTTTTTACCTGCCTGCTTGGGCTTCGCCCCCAAAACTTTTCGGCGGGACGGCGAGACTATTCTTTAATTAGTATAGGGTTTTTGCACTCTTTTGCAAAATCGTATATATCTTTTTCAAAATGATGTCTCCCAACAATTTTTGCTAATTGAATTTGTTGTCTGTCATAATAAAATTCTCTTTTATCATTTTCGACTCTCAAAACTTTTGGCACAGGAACAAAATAACGATATCCGTCTAAAGAAACAAATAATTCTTTGTCCAACAACATAGCATTTGCCTCCAATCTGACATAATACGAAGCATTATTTGTCTTATCAGGATAAAGATTATCATTGATCCATTCTTCATGAAAATTTTCTACCAATTCTTTGTCCCAATCAATGACAATTTGAAAATTTGGGTATTTTTTATGACGATAAAAAGAAAGATGATTTTCTATGCCTTGAAATTTTTCCCAATTTTCAGGATTTTTCAAATACTTCTTAAAGCGCGTTATCGGATTTATGAATGAAATATAGGTAAAATATGTTCCGACTAAAGTCGCAACTAAACCAAGTATTCCAATCACGAAGCCAAGAATTGTAATCAAATCATTGTTCATAAGATATTATTTCAAAACCCGATAAATTTCAGCAAGTAAAACATCAAGATCATTTGAAAAATCAACTTGATTTGAGTTCGGCAAAACTTCCTTTTTCCTAATTTGCGTATGCAAATGTGAATCTGATATTTTACGCGACGAATTGTCTAAATTTTTCATCGAATCCTTAAAACTTTTGCTACCATGATTATTAGCCACTTCCGTAAACGTATTTTTTTCAAAAACAGGAGGAATATGATCGGCTATTGCTCGAACGAGCATCGCCGTTGATAAATAGCACTCACAGGAAAAAGCTATGTTTAATTCTTCACAAAATCGGACAAGTTTGGATATATCAAAATCAGTATTTTTTAGTGCCTTTAATTCTTTTATTCTTGCTGGATGTGCAAAATTATATGCTCCCGATTTTACAACTGGCTTTTTGGGTTTGATGTTTTTATAAAGTTTGATGATATAAGAACGACGATCGGCATAAGTTTTCATGCCTCGTTTCTTCCAATAATTATAAAATTCCCAGAGATCAGAAAAATCATTCGGATTTTTCATATTATTGGCAACAAAAAGATCGTCAAGCTCTTGGAATATTCGCTTGTATTCGTCATTGGTATCCTGAATATTTGCCTTACCTGTGGCAACATCAGTCATGATCGTTTTTATTTGTTCAATAAGTTCGTTCATATTTTATTTCTTATTCAACTTTTTCGCTTTTTGTGGAATTACATAAACAGTTTTTATGAGGTTTTCAACAATATCCATAGCAATATCAAGCTCATCATCGGTCGCGGCGATTGTTTCGTGTGCCGAATTATTACCTAATAGCCTTGTACTGTGCAAAGTTTCTGCGCTGTCTTTTGTTAGCACGCCTTTAGTAACCAAGTCATCAATCTTGTTTTTTAAATTACCACCTTGTGCTTCCTTTTCTCTACATACAGATTCAACCAAGGCTCTTATTCCTATCCCCGCAAGAATACTTAGCCGACCACACAAAGCTCCGTGAGTTTCTTTGTAAATTTTCAAAACCTCATCTGGCAACAAATACATATCCTTTACTTGCTTTCTGCCAGCAATTCGGCTTGGGTACAGTTTAATATCCTCGTCGTAATCAGTCTCGCCAGTTTCTGGATCATAACTCATATCTTCAGAACAAGAGGAGGTCGTACGAAAAGAAACCTCTTTGCAACCCTGACAGATTATTATTTCATAATCACGCGAAACGGAAATTTCGTCTTCCGATTCCAAAACATTCACAGAAAATAAAACCTTATGGCAAGTTTCGCCGTCGCACTTTATACAAGCGAGATCGTATTCTTTGCCTTTAGTTTTATCATTCTCAATCTTGCGCATATTTATAAAATGTCGTTAATCAATTGAGATATTTTTTTCTCAAAAATATCGATTGTTTTTGCAGAAGCAAAAACACATTCTTTTTCTTTGATAATTTCTGCAACTATTTCTTTTTGGGTTTCAATTGGCGGAAGTGGCACGGTGATTGTCGCAAAATTTTTCTGGTATATCGCAGCAACACTCGTTGTTCCACTCACCAAAGTTTTTATTTTTTGCTTGCCTTCTTCCGTGTTGAGATAATAGTTAATATAATCAGGATCGGCTTCTTTTCTAAATCTAATCCTCAAAATATTGTTATTAAATAAATATTTGCCATTCTCGCCATGATAAACGGTGGATTTACCAACTAAATTTGGGGCGTTTCTTGTGTTATAAATAAAATCTCCGTCGTTTAATGTATATTTTTCCAATTCCTCTTTGCTCGCTTCAACATGGACGACAGAATTTAATTCCAAATTGCCGTCTATTGAGATATTCTCCATTTTTACATACGGATATGGAAAAACATCGGCTTGCATTGACTTGTCTTTGACTAATCCTAATTTGGTATCTAAAAACAAATTTCCCAATTCAATAATCTGCCAAGTTGAATCAACCTTGATTGCTGGCTTGTAATTGCTGATAATTTGTTTTGCACCATCAATAATATTTTGATATTTTTCAATCTGCTCAACGATTTCTTTTTGAACTTCAATTGGCAGAAGCGGAACATTAATTTTTGCTATTTCTGATGTTTTTAATGACGGATAATTTTGATCATTCGTCATTGTTTTTGCATCAATTCTTTTCAATAAATTAAACAAAAACTTTGGTAATATTTTATTTTCATTTGGCGTTATGGTAGCGAGATGACTTGAAACATACCCGTCAATACCTAGCATTGCCCTATGATTTAGAAAAGTGGATGCTCCACTTTTGGGGAAAAGAATTGTATTTTTAGGAAACAATTTTAACCCTTTAATGCCTGCGTCATTCAATTTATCTCTCGAATCAAATAAATTGTCAGAAATATGAACAGCACCAACATCGGAAGTTCTAAAAAACGGATACTTCCCATCTTTAAATAACTCTTTGTCTTGAGGCGCGGAATTTCCCGATCCAATATCTGCAACTTCATTTAGTTCTACCATTGGCCATTTTTGATCTGCAAAGTTTATGACTTCTTTATATCTATCACCTGAAAGATTATAATCACCCGTTGCAATTATTTTTTCTTTAGAAACAAGATGAGCGATTTGCTTTTCGCTTTCGCTAAACTCAAAAGCTTTGTTGTCATTTAACGCCGATTTATATTTTTTGATAATTTCTGAAGTTAAAGGCAAATCATTTTTACTATGCTCGCGTCTTTGCGCGCCAAGATCAAAACCGTCATTTTGAATTTTTAAAAACAAAAAGCTTTTTGTTTTTTTGGAAATTTCATTATCAAAAAGCAAGACACTCGTTTTCACTCCCGCGTACGGATTAAAAACACCAGCAGGAAGCGAAACGACAGCGAAAAGCCCATCCTCAACCAATTTTTTACGCAATTGCGTGTAGGCATTATTTGATTGAAAAATCACGCCCTCTGGCACGATGATTCCAGCTCGTCCTTTGATCGTTAAATGCTCAACAATATAATCAACAAATAATACTTCCGCACGATTAGCTTGGATTGAAAATCTTTTGTGGGGAACAATTCCACCTTTCGGCGTCATAAAAGGAGGATTCGCCATTATTACATCAAATGTTTCATCCCAGCGTTTTTCACTTGAAAGAGTGTCGTATTCATGGATTTTTGGCTCTGGGAAGCCATGCAGATACATATTCACAAGCGCCAATTTCACCATATCAGGCGAAATATCATAGCCCGCAAGATTATTCATCAATTTCAATTTTTCATCGGGCGTGAGTGCCTTTTCCTTGTTTGATTTTAAAATGTGTTTATAGGCGGAAATCAAAAATCCAGCCGTTCCACAAGCAGGGTCAAGAATTGTTTCGTTTTTCTTCGGATCAACAACTTCAACAATAAAATCAATAATGTGGCGTGGCGTGCGGAATTGTCCCGCATCGCCTTGGCTTCCGAGAATAGAAAGCAAATATTCAAAAGCGTTACCTAAATTTTCACTATGTTCGTAATTAAACTCATTGATCTCTTTCAAAAAAAGCGAGAGTGTTCGCGGATCGTTGTATGGCAAAAATGCGCCTTTGAAAATATTTCGAAACAATTGAGGAATATGCGGATTTTTTGGCATATTCGTAATTGCTTGAACATAAAGATCAAGACGGTCTTGCCCTGAAAGTTTATTGTCCAAAATTTTTGTCCACGAAAATTTTTTCCAATCATCAATGAAAAATTGAGTTTTTAATCCAACCTCTTCGTTTTCCTTATCCATATCATCCATAAACTTATAGATAAGAGCGGTGGTGATTTGCTCAACCTGCGCCTTTGGATCAGGAACTTTACCAACAAGAATTTGTCGGGCAGAATCAAGTTTTCGTTTTGTAGTTTGATCAAGCATAATTTTTTGGTTACCTCATGTAAACATTAACGGGAACATAATCTTTCACATATTCGGGAACAGTTTCGCGAAAACCATTTAATTCTTTGTATTCCGCCATAGTGAAGCCTGCGTATTCTCGTGGAAATCGCTTATTATTTATCTCGTTGCGAAAATGTTCATTTGAAACATACGCCTTCAGATAATTTTTGATATGTGGAACATATTTGCTTTCAGGTTTGTAGATTGAAATAAACTTTTCGCACTCTTCTTCCAGCTTCTCGTCTTTGGATTTGAAAACATCAATCAAACCGAAAGCTCGTTCCAAAAATTCACGCCAAGAGATTCGGCGATCAAGATTTTCGCTCTTGCGGATTTTTTCAAGATTCAAGAATAATTGCGGTTTGTCTTCGTATTTGTCCCGCATTATCTGCACCGCCTTTTCCCATTGCTCGTTTTCAACGGCAGTTTTTACTTCGGGATCGTTTTGTAATTCCTCGCGGGCTTTTTCAAAAAGTTTTCTATCAACTTTCATTCCCTCAATTCCGACAGGGGTTTCCGTAAGTGTTTTGACCTTATCGGGATTGAAAACCTCTATTTCATCAATATCAACACCGACAGGTCCTTCTCCGCCCGTTCCTTTTTGTTTGATAGGCAATTGCAAAACTTCATCATAATCAAACTTTTCTTCAAAATATTCGCAGTTTGCAAAAAAATCGAAAAGCTTGAAATTATCTTTTTCATGTCTGTGTGGTTCGCCGTATTCGTCTTTGTATTCAAAAACAAACTTTCGTGTTCCTCGTCCTTTGATCTGAATAAAATCAGTCGGTGAGAATATCGGACGCATGAGCGCAAGGTTTAGAATATCTTGGCAATCGTAGCCCGTTGTCATCATGCCAACAGTTACGCAAACTCTCGTTTTGCTTGATTTATATCCTTCTAAAAACTTTGTGTGTCCGTTTAAAATATTATTGGCGAAATTAATTGTGAATTGTTGGCTATCAGAAATATTTGAAGTGATTTGTACCGCAAAATCAGAATTGTATTTTTCGGGCCAAAGTTGGCTCGCCATTAGGTTGAGTGTTTGAGTAATTTTTGAAGCGTGCTTTTGACTTACACAAAATATAATACTTTTGCCGATTTCACCACTTATTGGATCCTTGAGAGAATTTTCGATAAATGTTTGGCAGAAGACACGATTTGTCTTTTCGGAAAAGAATTTCTTTTCAAAATCTTTTTGGAAAAATGTTTCTTCGCCTTCTTCGCCTTCTTCGTCCTCAGCCATAACAGCATAACCTTTTTCTGAAAGTAATTCGGTGGTGATGTCGGTTCGTGCGTCTGAAACAATGGGATTGATCAAAAATCCTTCTTTTACGCCGTCAAGCAAACTGAAACGAAAAGTCGGCTCGCCGTTTTTACAGCCAAAAGTCGTGTAAGTGTCCAGCAGTTGTCGTCTTTCCCAAGCTCGTGGGTCTTTTTGCGACAATTTTTGTGGATCAACATTTTTCAAATAATCTTTCGGCGTTGCGGTTAAGCCCAATTTGTAGCCGATAAAATATTCAAAAACTGCACGCGAATTTCCGCCGATTGCTCGGTGTGATTCATCGGCAATAACTAAATCAAAATCAGTCGGGGAAAATAATTTTTTGTATTTATCTTGCGATGAAAGACTTTGAACTGTTGTGATGACTACTTCCGCTTTTTTCCAGTCATCACGATTTTGCTTGTAAATAACGGAGGAAAAATCATTGCTCAAATATCGGACAAAGTTTTTATGTGCTTGATCTTCCAATTCCAAACGATCAACCAAAAACAAAATCCTTTTTGCGTTTCCTGTTCTTAAAAATAGTTTGATAATTGCGGCGGAAATAAGCGTTTTTCCCGTACCTGTTGCCATTTCAAAAAGAAAACGATCATTTCCAGCTTCGGCGGATTTCTGCAAAGCGTGAACAGCTTTGAGTTGATACTGGCGCAAAATTCGCAAATTTTCGTCCCAGAGATATTGTTCTCGCGTGTCTTCTTTGAGATAGCGTGGATCGTCTTTGAAATTTGGATTTTGCGTAAGAGCAATATAATCTTCTTTGACTTCTTCATCCGCTAAACGCTGATTATCGGGCTTGAAATCTTGTCTGTGTTTTAAGGATTCTTGCGTTGGAAATTCTGTGATAATTTCAGGATTACCCCGTTCCAAATCCCAAAAATAATGAAGATTGCCGTTTGAAAGAATTACAAAACGAGCGTTTTCGGTGTGGGCGTATTTTCTTGCTTGTTCTTTCCCGTCTAACGGATTCTTATCTTCCTTTTTGGCTTCCAAAATAACGAGTGGGAAACCTTTTTCATCAAGCAATAAAAAATCAATAAATCCATTTTTTGTAGATTCAAAATCTTCACCAAAAGCGTCGATGTCTTTTTGAGTGAGTTTTACATTCGGTTCAAGGGAAATATTTGCTTGTCCTTTTTCATTATCAAAAAATCGCCAGCCCGCTTGTTCGAGGAGTTTGTTTATTTTTATTCGTGCTTTTGCTTCTTTAGAATTTGCCATAAATTTATTTATTGATTACTTCGTAGTCTCCTTTATCCCTATCGCCACCAACTCGAACATAATCCTCGCACCCATCAACCCAGATTTTCTTGCACTTGCAGTAAGTAAGTTTTTTATTGGTATTCCAAAAAATCTCATCTTTGCAATGAGTGCATTTGTAGTAAGTCTCCTTTTTATTTTTGGCGATTTCCCTTGGCATATATTTACCCCGTTAGATAGTTTCTTAATCTTGTTTTAACATATCGTTTACCCCAAGCAGTTTTAAGGTACTTTTCTCGATGCGTAGCGTCCTGTTGATCTAGGCATACGTCGTAATATACAAGTTTTAAGGGTAAACGATGTTTCGTCGATACAACTTGTCCATTGCCATGTTCTTTGATGCGCTTTTGTGGGTCATCTGTATAACCGGTATAAAACTGCTCGTCTTTTTCACTTTGTAAAATGTAAGCGTAGAACATGGTCATTTATCTAATGGGGTGAATTTTTCATTTTCCAAAGCTAATCCAAGCGAAAACAATGTCTCCGACTTAAGCTTCGATTTTACCCATGCTTTTTGCTTTTCGGTCAATAACTCACCCATACCAGCGAGAATATCCTTGTCATCAAATTTTTTCATAAGGTCAAAAGTTTTTTCCAAAAATTCTTTATACGACATCCCCATGCGGTTCTCAACAATCTTTTTATTAACTGGCCATTCGTGGGAGAGGAAAAACTGCACATCAAAAATATCACGGTTTGTTTTGCCGATTCTTTCGTACATCGCACAAAGTTTATGAGCAATCATATCTTCCTTGACCATTATTTGCATAGAGATACCAAGGAATGACTTCACGTCGTATTTAGAGCCAAATTCTCGGCGATTGATTTCCACTTTGACATTTTGAGCGTTGATATCCTTGTCGTCATAAGAAAGAATGTAAAAAAGATTAAATCTTTTTTTTCTTGCTTGCTTTAATTTCCCATAATTTTCAAGAATTGCTTTAACACGTTCGAATACATAATCCTCCTTTTCGGCATCAAACAAATCGAAATCCAAATCCACCGAGAAACGGTCAAGGTTGTAGAAAAGTGTTGCGGCGGTTCCGCCCTTAAACCCCAAAATCGTACTGATCGTGGGATCGGTATAGATATCCTTAAGGATTTTTACGAGAATATTTTTATGTTTTGCGGTATCAAGAACCATAGTGCTTTATTTTAGATTATTTTTAGTTGCTTCGTGATACATTTTTACCATTTTTGTCATCCGTTTATTGCCGCCGTAAATAGGCAAAATTTCGTACACCTTATCCCAATTCAAAATTGATAAATTATCAAAATGGTAATCCTTGTGTAAATAAACAACATCCAAAAATGCTCTCTCAGGTGAAGCAATGTTATAATTTTCTCTTGACTCTATGCCAGCCTGATTAGTGAGAATAGTGTCTTTGATTTTATTGTAGGAATATTTCTGCCCGTCGCAATCAATCTCTTTTGTTGCATACGACACGACAAAAATCTGACCATATAACTGAAAAGTTATTCCGGCCGCACCCAAAGCTGTCTCCAAACTTACATACGAAGGCGTGTATATTTTTGTGGCCAACTCGTATCTATCGTAATTTTTATCTTTTGAATATATACCTTTGCGTATCGCATTCAATTTGTCGGCTTTAACATAGCGATTAATTTTTTTCTTAACAAAATTTACATCCGACTTTCCCCACAACAAAACCACATCTTTAAAAGTAAAGACGGTTTTGTTCGATCTCATTAAGTCTAAAATATGGTCTTTTTCCATAGTATTTTGATATTGTATCTTTTTGGTACCCAAATATGGGTACCTTTAGTTTAAATTATATACTATACTGTAAATAAGTGCAAGGCTTATGCGGGGTAACAAAAAGTCGCATAACCCTGAAAACATTGCTCTTACTCTGCGTTTTCGAAATAAGGCACTTTTGTCTCGTTACGGAAAAGCGTACCGGTAGCGAGCTTAAAGGTTACTTCCAGTCCATAAACCGACATTTTGTCCAGCTGGATCACTGTAGTGGACAAAAAAGAGACTTCAAAATTGGAGTTTTTTGAATTATTCAGTGAGCTAGTGCTTGATGCGTGGCGCAATAATGCCTCCTTGTTTGATGATATTATTAAAAACCAAGAGGCTGGCATACGAGAATTAAAACAAAAAAAGCTCGACTATGCCGAGATGATTCACGAAGGCGCTATTAATGAAGATTTTGAAACCAAGTTATTGAGGCTTTGTTTGTTTTTCCACCAACTGAACCTTATTTCCGTCTGGATCTAAGATACTAAAATTTTTACCCCAATCTTGAACAATCAATTCCTTGTAAATTGGGATATCTTTTTGCTTCAAACTTTCATATAGACTTTCAATCCCGCTTTCTAAAGAAATAAAAGCAGTTTGGGCTCCCGGGATTTCTCTTTCTTCAACTTTTCGTTTTATTCCAAGACGAGCATCGTTTGGGAAAATAAAAGAAACGTACTTGTCTCCCTGTTGGTATTCAACGGCAAAACCAAGAATATCTTTATAAAACGAAACGACTTTCCCAATGTCGTTGCTATAAAATACCGCGCTGTCTAATTTCATATTCATATTAAAGTAGATATGCGTAGTTTAAAATCAATTTTGGTGGACCCGAGGAGACTCGCCCCAATGTCCACTGACCGCGGAATCGGGGTCCCGACTTCTCCCGATGTTAAATCGGGATACCGACTAAACGTCGGCACTTATTTTTGAAATAATCTGTGCGTCGGGAAACTCCCGTCTCCACAACCCGCCTGCCATCGCCTCTGGACTGTGGGAGAGTCGTCCCGATGTTTTGGTCGGGATCCCGACTTCCCTATATTCTAAAAATAATCTGTGCGTCGGGAAACTCCCGACCTCTGCAATGTCCCAATAATTGTGGTGGACCCAGGGAGAATCGAACTCCCGTCTCCACAATGCGAATGTGGCGTCGTACCACTAGACGATGGGCCCAAGAGTCCACCACAATTATCGATGATTTTCTTATTAAATATGCCCCAACTCGGTCTGGACCTTTTCCTAATGAGACCGTTGAGAACTTTTCTGGCGATTATCAGCAATTGATTTTGAGCCCTCTCGGTTGAGGCAAATGCGACAAATGAGACAGTCCTTAAGGCAGTGTTTTTGTGTCTCATTTGACTAACAAGAATAAATGTAGTGTATTATAAATTGAGATAAAAGTCAACCCAAAATAGTTAGTCTTCGGTTCTTTTTTATGCATTTCTTGGAATTTCTTTATTGTTTTTTCTGATAGCTCCATGTCTTTTTGATAAAGTTTCTTCAAATAAAATATCAAAAGCTTTTTGTAATCTTTCTTCAGCATCGGGCGAAGGTTTATAAATATATTTAACTTCAAACTCTTTTTTAGATTTTTTAATTGGCATAATCTTATGAGTTGTTTAATTTATTACCTCCTTCCAAAAACTTCTAGCTCCCAATCGGAAAGACTTTTGCCCCCGGCTTTTTCCTTGGCTCTAGATACGAGCAATTTGTAATCGTCCAAGCTCATGTCTGTCCAAATGATGCCACCGGTATCATCTAATTTAGAAATAATAATGCTGTCAAAAGGACAATGCGGCGGTAACCCAATCTCACCTAAAGACCATAAATATTTGAGATACAAATTTAATAGTTTCTGTGCCCGGCCAAAATTGATTCCGCCATTTCTCAGTATAGCCTTATAGTTGCTATCGATTAGATTCTTAAAATCCAATAAATTTTGAATATGGTTTTCTTCATTCACATTGCCATTTTTATAAATATTTTTAAAAGTTTTCAGCTTGTCATTTATAAAATTCCTAAAATCAATTTTCTTTTTATTATCTGCTATGTCGTTTTCTTCGTAAAAATTATAAACAGCCTTGCCTCTTGCTAAAGCTCCGTTGATTGTGAGTATTAATATTTCATTTTCAATAAAATCCCGTTTTGTCATATTGGCTTAAATTATAATTTGCTGTTAACAATTTCAAATCCTTTTTTATCTAGATAATCACTTAAGTCCATCTTCTTATCTCTATAATCAAAAGCTACTTTAGTCTTCGGGTTAACCCAGATTTTAAAACTTAAACGGCCATCGCCATGAGTATTTTTACATTCCTTACATTTTTTCCTCAACACTTTAGTTGGAATTAAAATGATATGAGACTCAATAGTCCTTCTACCAATTTTTTTATTTTCTTTAATTATATAGATTAAAAATGCAAAGTAGTCAGCCGTAGCCTTGCTAATAACCTCTTCTGGAAAGAAAAACCATCCACCCGATCCTTGGCCATACTTTACAACTTCACCCTTCCCAGGTTCATAAGCCCTGCTTCCTTTTACCTGAATAGTAATAACCTTTTTGGTTTTTACATTTATCAAGCATAAATCAACGCCCTTCATTTGAGCATTGAGCGGCATCAGGACTTCAATATCTTTATTCGTTCCATTTCTTAAGATACCAGCGGCTACAGCCTCATCAGTATTCAAGCTCCAAAAATTTTTATAAGCAATACCCATAATTCACATTAATTATGTAAAATCAAGCCCTTATCAATTTTACCGCCTAACTGATTCTTCTGGACGGCTATATACAGATCATTATTTTTAAAAATGACTTTATACGTCCTTTTAAGAATTTTAACCAATATCTCAATATGGTCCGTTTCGCTAGAGGCTTTAGTCCTTTGGCCTTTAATAACTCTAGCTGATACTTTATTATAATTACCGCCGTGTATAATAGTGCTCCTTAAATCGTAACCAGTTTTTACTTCATTGTAGGTGGAAAGTAAATCTATTGATTTGTCGTCGTCATGTAGGAGTGAAGCACAACGAAGTCCTAATTTATATGAAATGCCATCTTTCTCTGAACCGTCAAAAAATAATCCTTCCAGACAGATATTCAAATAAAGTAATCTTGCTTTTATCAGACTTTCTTTTGAATAGAGTTGAAAAAAATCTAAAGAATTTTTTAAAGGGTTGAAATTTTTATTGGACAACTGGAGCCAAATTTTTTCATACATGGAAGTAATAGTTTTCAGATCTAAACGCCTTAATATTCTATTATCATCCTTATCATACCTAAACTGATCATACTCATCTATGAACAGTTCAAGGTCAGCATCTCCACCTTTGATAATTTCCTGGTATACCCTGCATGTTGCAGATCCCTCATAGTAGAATGTTAAAGCAAGAGCAAAACTCTGAAATACTTCATATAAGGTACCATCTTGTCTTAACGAACCATCAAAAAATAAATAAATGCCGTCCTTAATTTTGTAGTGATATTTGACAAGCTCATTTTTTAAATTAATAGAACGCGCATCCGTATTTGAAATTAAAAAAAGTCCACTCGATCCAAGCGAGATCGGTTTTTTAAATCTTGTTTCAAAATTAACTTCGGGTATAAATGCAATCGCTTTAACCTGCATACTATTTACCAATTAACGCCGGCTGCGTTTAGGAGGAAACGGATCGGATGTCGGGTGAATTGTATCCATATCTCTAATTCTTCCATCTCGTCTATGAATAACAATTTCAAAACGGCCGCTGGTTGCAGACCGTCGCGCAATCTTTTCAGCGCTTTTTTGCGTAGGCGCAAAAATTTTTCTCCGGCCACCCTCTTTTTTAATAGCCCATCCTTTATCAGGGTCAGGCAATATATGATAAGTTGTCATACGGGTATTATTTAATATTTATATAATCATTGTAACAAAAATTAGGCTGACAAGTATAGGGTTTAGTCAGGGTTCAGCTATCGTTTATGCTTAGTCTTGTCGACCAGCGTAAACCTCTGCTGAGCACCTTGGTTGTTTGGAGGGACTCGATCGCCCCTAGAAAGAGTGATCTCGGTCCTACTCCCGGATGGACGATACTGACCGGAAACCGGCGTTTTTTCTCCTGTCCGGGCAACAATTTTTTGTGCCATAAGACGTGGGTTAATAATTAGATAGGGGTTCAGATCAACCCCCACGCAAGAACACTACTGGGTACTATTCTTGCGGAGGGTCTGAACTCTCCTAGATAACTACAAACCGATGCCGCCGACACGCCTAACTTATCAGCCTAATTCTTATTTGTAAAAAACATTACAAATCTAAACTCAACTAAAATCAACAAACTTTGCTTTCCATTTATTTTGCCATTCCGCTTGGGGGATAACACGCTCAAAATATTTTCCTAGTGGTGGCCAGTTGGCTTCCGAAATTCTAACCGATCCATCCGGTAATACTTCTTCAATATAAGCCACGTGCCCAGTGGCTGCCGCACGAGGATCCTTAAATCCAGCCGTAAAACACATGGCACAACCCACTTTTGGGTAATCTAAAACTTTATACTTGTGCTGGCTGTCTTTTTCAAAGATGATCGGCCACTTACCCCCATCCCTACCGGATTGAACCGGCCATTCCACAGTAATGTCGTGCTGCTTTAATTTATATAGAACGTATTCAGTACATTGTAAAGCCAAACTATTTAACCCACCATGTAATTCATCGTTAATAAACTTTCTTAACTTAATGGTATTCTGATCGGTGGCAAGGTTGGCAATACCTTTCTTGAAGTCCAATTTGCATTCCAAGTTGCTGTTTTTTTCAATGTTATTATTTTTAGGATTTTCAATAACAGTTGGCAGATATTCGGTTACATGGTATGAGCTCACCCATCCCTTTAAACCATCCGGCCCACTGATGTAAATCCACTTGTCTTTCTGGTCTAGGTAAGTGATTTCCTGCCCTAACTTCAATGTGCCTATCTTATTGCTCTTTTCGCCGTCTATCTGTTCAGGCGATGAGCGCACATTTAATGCAGTAGCGGTAACATACAGTTTTTTATCTGGCAGAACTTCCGGTAAAACAATCACGGGGACTTTATCAATATTTACATCAATGGGTGCCTGCTCAGTAATTACATTTTTCTTTAGTTGGAATAAAATTTGAAATATTTTTTTTATAAATTCAAACATACTTTAATTAGTAATTTGTTAAAGGCATAATAATTGGTTAAATAGTTTTAACCATTTCATTTGAACCACAATTTTCATTGGGGCATTGCTGAATTGGTTCGCCATCATCTTGGATGACGAATGGTTCATCGCAACTGCCACAATTGATTTCAGATCCGTCCATAATGTTTTATTAATTAGTTAATTATTTTTTAGAATTTTTTATCTTTTGGCGGGTTGGGATCATTGCCAGGGGCTACGGTATCGCTGTCCCTAATAGGGCCCTTGGGTGAATGTATTCTAACTTCACCCCCGCCGTTATTAAAAGAAAATTGTTTAGCAGCTTTTTCCGCTTCAGCTTGAGTATCAAAGTACTCGCTTACTCTTTTTGCCCCCTCGCGCTTAGCTGCCCATTGATCTAGCTCTTTAATTTTTACGACATGATAATTTGCCATTTGAGTTTCCTCCTTAAAATAAAAAACAATTCCAATATTAAATTTGACCAGGGAATTGTTTTTTTATTTTTAATTTTTATTTAGTCTATCTTTTCATACGTAAGTTCGTTTTCATTTTTAGAATTTCGTATGATATCAATTACCCGGCCATCAACAATAAAATTTTCTTTCATTACTATCGGCCGATATTGCGAATCGTGGGACATCGGATTGAGGATGACAGAGTTCTGACCGAATGATATTTTTTTTATTACGGCCATGTCGTCGATAATCGCCACTACTTTGTCTCCTTCCCGTACATCACTTGTTACTTCCGTTAAAACTAAATCGCCACTGTTGATTCCCGCATCAACCATTGATTTTCCTATGGCCTTGATTGCGATTACTTTTTTCGGATTGAGGCTCTTCAAAAATCTCCGGTCAACAGTTACGAATTCATCTGCCCTTTGTTCCGCAATAATACTTAGATTGTCGCACCCGGCATTGCCAACCACAGGAATGGTTACCAAGTCTGAAAGAGGGGAGTTATCGCTGATCAATCTAATACTCCTGCTTTTGTACCGCGATCGGGCAATTAAACCCTTTTTTTCTAAGGAATTTAAATATTGGGTAACACTTCTGATTGACGAGACATTAATTAATCCCGCTAATTCTTTAAGAGTTGGCGATTTCTGATGCTGAAAAATATACCCTTTCAAAGCCCTAAATACCCTTAATTGGTTGGCCGTGAGGCGCGGAAATTGGTTTCCCATGTATTTATTATATCTCATTTAGTAAAATTTTACAAGAGGGAGTTATCCACATTTATTATCCACCTTATATAAATAATTTTTTAAATGAAAAGAGCGGATTAGCTGCTCTTTTTTTTATTCTGTAAAAAATTATAATATTACTCGGTTTCTCGATAAAAAGTTTAGTTGGTGCCCCACCTGAAATTGAACCGGGATCTATCCCTTAGGCTCCGCACTTTGCTCCCGGTAGGAGTTGTCCCGATGTTTCACTTCGTGAAAATTGGGATCCCGGCTTTACATCGGGAAACCTACAACCTTGTCCTTGGGACGGACCTGCTCCTCGCCCGCCTGGTTTGTTCATGCCCTTAGAGGGAATCGAACCCCCATCTTATCCTTAGGACGGATCTGCTCTATCCATTGAGCTATAAGGGCGTCAGGCGAGTCGGGTGGGTATCCATTGAGCCTGCCTGCCGGCAGGCAGGCTATAAGGGTGTCAGGGGAGTCGAATGGTACGGAGGCAAATTTAGAGGCGTTGAGCGGGATAAAACGGGATTTCTGGCTTGATTAATTTAACATATTTTATCATAGCTACAAAATTAGACTTTGTAAACAGCTTGTCTACCGCCTGTCCCCTTGACGGTTTGTCTAAATTAACCTATTTTTAATACTACCTCTAAAATAAGATGTTGTAAAAAATAATTATCAAAATCAATTTAACAATGACAAAACTATTTATTTCCCCCGGAGCAGTGAAGTCGGGGGTTTGTTATAAAAAATAAAATACTCATTGTTAGAGGAAATTAGCGCGAGATCCACTTCCCGATCTTGCTTATCGCCTCCGGACGATAGGCAGGCTTGGGGGGTGGATTTTTGGGGAGGGTATAGTTAGGTTATAGCTTGTAGCTTTTAGGTTTTAGGTATACAATTTTAGTAATTATTATCAAAAAATTTATATAAATAAACATAGCGCAATTTCATCATTAACGAGCTGTTAGCTTCCAGCTAGTAGCTTATAGAGGAGTTGAGCTATGTATGTCGAATCTTTTAAGCAATTGATAGTTTGGCAAAAGTCGATTAAGCTCGTGAAAGAAGTTTATGTTTGCACTGATAAATTGCCGAAAGAAGAATTGTATGGCTTAGTCAGCCAAATGAGAAGATGTTCGGTTTCTATTCCTTCTAATATTGCCGAAGGAAAAAAAAGAAAAACGAAAAATGATTTTCTTAAATTTTTAAGGATTGCCACTGGCTCAGCGGCAGAATTGGAGACCCAAATTATTATTGCTAAAGATCTGTATCCAGATATTGATTATTTTAAATCGTCATCTTTACTAGAAGAAATTCAGAAGATGCTGGCTACTATAATCAAAAAGTTAGAAGCCATTAAAAGCTAACAGCTATCAGCTAAAAGCGATCAAATGCAAACCATCCCTCAAAAATTTCAGCAGACGGCAGAAAAATTCGCCAAAAAACCGGCCTTAAAATTCAAATATCATAATGCCTATATCAGCCTTTCTTTTGCCGAGCTGGCTCAGCGGGTAAAAACTTTGGCCAAAGGCTTCCAAGCGCTGGGTTTGAACCAAGGCGACCGGCTGGCAATTTTATCGGAAAATCGCTCCGAATGGGTGCGAGCCGATTTAGCCGCGCTAACCATTGGCGCTATCGTGGTTCCGGTTCACACCACCGTCTCGCCGCAAATTATCAAACATATTTTAAATGATTCGGCCAGCCGGATCGTTTTAGTTTCCAATCAGGAAAATTTCAACAAATTAGTTTTAGCGGCCAAAGATTTGCCGGCTCTGGAAACAATTATTTATATCAACTTGGATAGTTTAGAGAGCAATCATTTTGAAAAAAAATTAATCAGCCTGGAAGCGGTAATGAAGCTAGGCCAAAATAGCCAAAAAGAAATTACCGCCGAAATCAAACCCGATGACGTTGCCAGTATTATTTACACTTCCGGCACCACGGCTTTGCCCAAAGGCGTGATGCTGACTCATCATAATTTTTTGTTTGACGCCGAAGCCGCCGTTACCGCCGTGCCGGTTGACGAACATGATACCTTGCTTTCTTTTCTGCCCTTGTCGCACGTTTTGGAGCGGACCGCCGGCTATTACGCCCCGCTGGTTTGCCGCGGTTGTTGTATTGCTTATGCGGAAAATATGAAAACTTTGGTCGCTAATTTGCGGGAAGTCAGGCCGACAATAATGGTTTCAGTGCCGCGGATTTTTGAAAGGGTTCATACTAAAATTTGGGAAAAAATTAAAGCCGGCGGCAAATTAAAATACCAAATTTTTATCTGGGCGCTCAAACAGGAACCCGGGACAATTTTTTACCGGCTGGCTGATTTTTTTGTCTTTGGAAAAATCCGGGCGAGTTTCGGCGGCCGGCTGCGGTTGACGATTTGCGGCGGTGCTACTTTGAATTATAAAATGGCCAGATTCTTTGGCCGGATTGGCCTTAAAATTTGCGAAGGCTACGGCTTGACTGAAACGGCGCCGGTTACAACGGTCAACCGGCCGGGTAATCTCAAATTCGGCACCGTGGGTCAGCAGCTGCCCGGCGTCGAAATCAAAATCGCCGCGGACAAAGAAATTCTAGTCAAAGGCCCGAACGTGATGAAAGGCTATTACCAAAAACCGGATTTGACCAAAGAGGCGATTGACGCTGAGGGCTGGTTTCACACCGGCGACTTGGGGTTTATTTCGTCGGACGGCTTTTTGGTCATCATCGGCCGGAAAAAAGAAATGATTTCTTTATCCAACGGCAAAATCGCCTGGCCGGAGAGTTTGGAAGTGATTTTAGAAAACGATAAATTTATTGCCCAGGCCATGGTTTACGGCCATAACAAAAGTTATTTAACGGCCTTAGTTGTGCCGGACTGGCAGGAAGCGGCGCGCCGCTTGGTGGATTTTGGTATCAGCGGTAAAGAGCCGGATCAGCTGGTAGTTGAACCGGAATTGATTAAAATTTTTGCCGGCCGGATTGAAAAAATCAACGAGCAGCTGGCCGACTGGGAAAAAATCAGAAAATTTGTTTTGATCAGCCGGGAATTTTCCCAGGAAAAAGACGAGCTGACGCCGACTCTAAAACTGCGGCGGCCGGCCATTGAAACTAATTATCAAAAAGAATTGCAAAAGCTGTACTAATAATTATGTTGCCGGCTAATTCAGCTGGCATTATTTTAATTTGGCAAACCAAGATTTTAAAATTTGGCTGGGAAAAACGGTAACGGTAAAAATTGACCGGGCCTTGGGTTCGGCTCATCCGGATTTTGTAAAAAATATTTATCCGGTCAACTACGGTTTTATCCCTCAAACTTTGAGCGAGGCGGATAACGAAGAAATTGATGCTTATGTTTTGGGCTCGGATATTCCTTTGGCCGAATTCACCGGCCAAGTGATTGCCGTGATTGCCCGAACAGACAGCGAAATTAAATTGGTAGTAACTGACGGCACGGATTTTTCCAACGAAGAAATTAAAAAATTAACCGATTTTCAGGAAAAATATTTTACCTCAAAAATTTTAAGATAATCAATGAATTTTAATATGCCAAAATTAAATTTTAAAATTAATATCGCGCTGCTTTCCAGTTCGCTTTATGTCGCGTTTCAGCTTTTTGCCAATATTTTGTCAACGAAAATTGCGCTCTTGCCGGTTTTGAATTTGGCCATTGACGGCGGCACGGTGATTTATCCGTTTACTTTTACCTTGCGCGATTTCGTCCACAAGACCTGGGGCAAAAAGGCGAGCCGCCAAGTCGTCATTATCGCCGGAGTATTAAATTTTGTCATGGTATTTTTGTTTTGGCTGGTGGGTAAAATGACGCCCGACCCCAGCTGGTCTTACCAGTCGGCGTACGAAGTAATTTTGCTGCCGGTTTTTCGCATTACTTTGGCCAGCGTCTTTTCGCAAATCGTTTCGGAATTAATCGACACGGAAATTTTTAGTTTGGTTTATAAAAAAACTAATGACGTTTTGGCCGTCTTTTTTTCCAACCTCGCCGGGCTTTTGGTTGACAGCCTGATTTTCAGTTTTGCCGCTTTCGGTGGCGTTTTGCCACTGAGGACAGTTTTCGAAATTATGCTGGCCAATATTTTAATCAAATTGGTTTTAACCATTATCTCGGTGCCAACCATTAAATTGATACCGCGGGGAGTGAATCAAGAAGAGATTTAATCATAGTTTGAAACAATTTAGCCCGGGCTAGGTTGTTTTTTTATAGGTTATTTTAGGTAATTTGTTGCTGGCCGTACCGGAGCTGAGCTGCCGGACTAAAGTTCGGCTTGCGGCCTAACCTTTAGCGGCCGGACTTTAGTCCTGTTTTCTTATCCTGGGATTTCACATCAGTTTTTCTATTAGCAGGCCGGTGTAAAATGACAAATTGGATGGTTTAAAGGACTTTTTTGGGTTTTGGACAAAAAATATTGACATTTTTTTCAAAATATGCTTTAATTAAAGGTCTGTCCTTTGACAGTTTATATAGAGGTAAACAGTAAATTGAGGAAATACCGCAGTCTGGCACTGTGTCGGATTGTGTTTTTTGTGTAGCGGAAGGAAGAGCTTCTAAAGCTCAAAAGTCAAGGAGAAATGACATGAAACGAATTTCGGCATTGGCAGTAGTGTTTCTGGCGTTTTTGACCATCGGCTGCCCCGCACCGATGGTTCCGACTGAGTCACCGGTAATGCAGGGCAAAATGGTCGCGGAAATTGACCTGAACCAGCTCGTCCAAGACAGCGGCTCGGAGAAGTCGCTGAGTCCAAACGACTGGATGGGTTTGTTGAGTATCCAGGCTCCCAAAGTGAGGAGAGTCAGGATGATGTTTCTCGACTCTCGGACTCAGGAGTCCCGAGGATGCGTTGAGCAAGCGGTAGTTGACGGCCGGTCTCGGGTTAATTATGCCCTGAATCCCGGCAGCTATACCATGCTCGGCGGCTTTTGGGATGAAAGTGACAAGCTCTTTTACCTCGAGAAGAGTTTTGGTATCGTCAGCGGTCAAGAAACTCGCATTGACGTCATCGCGGTTTTAAGCCCGATGTGTCGTGTCGGGTTTATTCTCGACGGAAAATTCCCGGCGGTGGCGCTGGCGGCGACCAAGTTCTCAATTACGTGCCAAAGTTGGCGCGGATTGTATCAGTATTTCTACGGCTCGCTTTGGTTTGAGAACGGTTTTACGCGGGCTGAAGTTTGGCTGCCTTGGGATTTTCAAGGCGGGCAGATGGATATTATCGGCACCAACGTCAGCTCCGCGGCCAGCTTCAATTGGCTGTGGATGGCGTCCGGGCGCGATTGGGTGTTGCCGTATAAACCCGAAGGCACGGTTGACGCCAACTTCGAGTTTTGGTGGCCGGGTCGGGTCAAAGCTAACGGTGTTGATTATGCGTCGATTCAGGACGCGATTGACGCCAACGCCGGCAATGTCGCCAATATTGAACTGGGGCCAGGCGGCTACCAAGTCACGACCATCGTCGTGCCGCCAAACACCAGGGTCAGCATTATTGGCGTTTCTGGTCAAACCCAGATCTACGCCAGTGAGGCGTGCGCCTTGCATGCGTCGGAAATTCCCGGCGGTAAAGCGGTCAAGGGCGGCGGCGGTTGCGTCGTCTTACAAAACCTCGATATCGTCGCCGCTGGCGCGGGCAGCGGATATTACTACGACGCGGTGGTTTTCGTTGAGGCCATGGGTCTCACCGTAACCAACTGCAGTATTCGTGCGATCCAGAGCCGCGCCGCAGTCTCAACGAACTATTCTTCGTGGACGTATCTGGAGCACTGTGTGATCCAGTCGCCTGTCGAAGGAGTCGTTGTTTACAACGGCAACCAGCAAGGCAACGAGGTGCATTCCTCAGTCTTTCTGGGTTGTGACTTGGCGATCGATGCCGAGGGAGGCAACATCTCGGTGCAGAAGTGTTGCTTTTGGCAATGCAAGCTGGTGGCGAACTTCGCTTTTGATCCCGCCTCCGGCAACTTTTCGGCCGATCCGCTATTTCGATTCGACCCGTTTGAGACTCAGTCCGATTTTCGGCTTCAAGCGGACTCACCTCTTATTGGCGCGGCGGGCGACGGAAGCGACATCGGCCTGATGTTGTAACCCAGCCGGATGTGTATTGGTACCAGGGTCAGTTTTTCGAAGGGGTAAAACCTTTCGGCAAGCTGCCCAAATCATTTTAACCCGACAAGCGGATTCTTCGTTTGTCGGGTTGTTTTTTTATTAGCCAGGTTATACAATAATAGTACGACGGCTCAAAGCTTGCCGACGGCTTAAACTATGGCGACTAATAACAAAAAAATCTATCTGCTCGTGGCCAGCCAGCCTTTTGGCTTGCAGCCTAAAGATTGGCTTGAACACATGCCGGAGCTTAGTATTATTTCTGAAATTGAGCCGATTTTTATTTTCAAACAGGCCGGCGCCGACGTAACGCCGGAGATTTGGTTTAAATTGGCCGAAGAAATTTACGATCGGCTGGACCAGGCCGCGGGCTTTGTCGTTTTGCACGGCGTTGATAACATTTTATATACCAGTTCGGCCATCGCTTTTTTGCTCCAAAATTTAAACAAGCCGATTATTTTTACCGGCAGCCAATCAACTAAGCCGGAAACCAAGAGGCTGGAAATCAGGGCGAATTTAATCAACTCGGTGCAGACGGCTAATTACGGCTTAAACGAAGTTTGCCTGATGTTTGGCAACCGGCTGCTGCGGGCGGTTAGTGCCACCCGGACTAATGACGAATCGCTTAATGTTTTTTCCGGGCCGCTTAGCGCCACCTTGGGTCGGATTGATTTTAGCATCAGAATTTTTGAAAAAGCCGGCGGCCAAGCCAAAAGCAAAACCAAGTTTTATCATCGGCTAAGCGACAAAGTTGAAATTATTGATTTATTGCCGACTTTAAATTTAAAGTCATTGACCCGGCGCGTGGCCGATAAGGAAGGGATAATCGTCAACGCCGGAATTTTTCAAACGCTGCCGGTTGATTTGGTTTTTTTGTTGGAAAAAGTTACGGCCGATATTCCCGTTATAATCTGGTCAAAAAATATCAGCAACCCGGTTTTGGCGCCCAAAAATATCTTGTTAATTAATAATTTAACCTGGGAAACAACGGTTACGAAATTCATGTGGGCGCTGGCTGAGAGCAAAAATATCGCCAAAATCAAAGAATTGATGGCCAAAGACATCGTCGGAGAAATCATTGATTAAAAAAATATGCGTTTTTATTTTACGGCCGACAATGGAGCGGAAGAAAAATTGCAGAAAAGATTTCTGCAAATTATTGATATTTTAAACAGCGCCGGCGTTTTGGTGATGAGTAATCTAGCGGCTAATAATTTAGCCGGTTTTTCCGAGTCTGATTTGGAAAAAATTCAGCAAAGCGGCGAAGTTTTAATTGAAAAAATGGATGCTTTGATTATTGAAGGCACGAAGCCGCTGGCGGAAAGCGGCTATTTAATCGCGATTGCTTTGACTCATCACAAGCCGATTTTATATCTTTGCGAAAAAGGAAAGCTGATTAATAAAAATTTGCTTCAGCTGCAAAAAGATAAAAATACGGCTAAGTTTTTATTCCTTCAATATTATGCCGAAAAGAAAATCGAAGAAGTGGTTTTGGATTTTTTGCATCAGGTGGAAAAAGGCGAAGGCCGGCAGCTGCCGACAATTAAATTTACTTTGCGCATCACCTCAAGGATCGAGCGCTATTTATATTGGAAAACCCACAATACCAAAATTTCCAAAGCGGATTTTTTGCGGGAGCGAATTGAGGATTTAATCGATCAGGATGAGGATTACCAAAAGTTTGTGCGTAAAAAAGGGGAAGAATAGGAAATATTATTTTGGTTGGTTCGGCCGGGGCGCTTCGCCCTGGTTTTTTGATTTCACCTCGCTGTTTATTTTTTGAATTTAAATTTGCACAAACTATTGACAGGGGGCGTGAATTTGCTAATATTAGATTAGGAATAGCGCCGTCGCACATATCAGCGCCGTCGCTAAAAATAAAAAATTTGAAAGCCGTTTGAAAATTTCTTCACTTGCCCAAGGAAAGGTGAAGATTTTTTTAAAGAAATTATCACCGCCGTCTAATTGCCGCGCCGTCGCTAAAAACTGGGGATAAGTCTGCTGCGTAGTAACTCAGGAATAAAATCCTAAGCAAGCAATAATGGCAGAAATTAAAAATTATAAAAAGTATTATTTAGAGATTAGAATTTAGGATTTAAAACGCTATGTTGTCCAAAGCAAAAACAATCGGCATCGGCGACAAAATCGATGTCATCATCAATGGCGAAGTCAAAGAGTTGGAAATTGTTGATTTGCCGCAAGGGGATGCCAGGCGAGGAAAAATTTCCTGGCTTTCGCCGCTCGCTCAGGCGTTACTAGGGAAAAAACGGCCGAGCCGGGTTGTTGTCCAGTTGCCTAACGGCAAAACGGTTGAATGCCGACTGCTGGTTCCGCTGGTTTGAGCTAAACCACGGTTATTCGGGGCTTTTGAGCTTTTTGTCTCCACCTTTTTATCTTTATTAGTCTCTAAGTGGGCTTTTGAGCTTTTCGCGCTATGTTGAGCCTAAAGCCTGCTTAAAGGCTAGTAAAAGGTGGGTGGTCTGGGATCCTAGCCCTAGCAAACTGGCCGTAGCTATTTATAGCCAATAATTAATGAGTGGTTATGTCCCCTTTTTTTGGCATGATATAATTAATTTAATATGATTACCTGCTATAAAGCCAAAACCAATGGCGATATGAAATTTATCTCCTCTTTATTTTGTCCAAAAAATTGTAAATATATGAGGATGAATAAGCAAACTCCGGCAGCAGTCAAAAAAAGTATTTCGCCGCTGCGGATTCATTATATTATCAAAACCGGCAGCCAAAATATCGGCTGGTTCAATTTACGAAAACCGTTTGATTCGACTATTGGGATGTTTGGCATGATTATTGACAAACCGTTTCAGGGCCAAGGTTTTGGCCAGGAGGCAATGAAATTAATAAAACAAGAAGCGAAAAAGATCGGCATCAAAAAATTATTGCTCGAGGTTGAAAGTAAAAATTTCAAAGCGATAAATTTGTACGTTGGTTTTGGCTTTAAAGCCACTCGCCGATTTATTGAAATGGAAAAAAAGATTTAATTTCCAGTTGACTTTGTCGGGTTTTTTGATTAGAATGAAAACATCTTTAAGATGTATTTTTTTATTTTTTATGGCTCAAAATTACAATATCAAAGAACGGGAAGAATATTGGCGCCAGTTTTGGCAGGATAATGAAATTTATAAATTTGACGAAAAAAGCCAAAAGCCTTTTTATTCCCTTGATACGCCGCCGCCGTATGTTTCGGCTGACCATTTGCACGTCGGCCATATCATGAGCTATTCCCAGGCCGAATTTATCGTCCGCTTTAAACGGATGAACGGTTTTGAAATTTTTTATCCGATGGGTTTTGACGACAACGGCTTGCCGACGGAAAGATTCGTTGAAAAAAAATATAAAATTGATAAAGCTAAAATCAGCCGCAGCGAATTTATAAAAACTTGCCTGGCGGAAACTAAAACCGGCGCGGAAACTTACAAAAAATTATGGACGCTTTTGGGAATTTCCGTTGACTGGTCAAAAACTTACAGTACGATTAATGAACATTGCCGCAAAATTTCGCAATGGTCATTTTTGGATTTATACAGTAAAGGCAGAATTTATAAAGCCAAGAAACCGACGCTCTGGTGCACGACTTGCCAAACGGCGATCGCGCAGGCTGATTTGGAAGCGGAAGAAAAAGAAAGCCAGCTGGTTTATATCAAGGCCAAAGCGGAAACCGGCGAGGAATTGGTTTTTGCCACGACTCGGCCGGAATTGCTGCCGGCCTGTATGGGCATATCGGTTCATCCCGATGATGCCAGGTATAAAAATCTTATCGGCAAAAAAATAATCATGCCGCTGACTGGCGCGGAAATAATTTTGACGACCGATGAAGCGACGGACATTAATTTCGGTTCGGGCGTGGTTTATTATTGCAGCTATGGCGGCGGTGAATGTATTGAATGGCTGTCGCGCCACCCAAAAGCCAAGACGGTAAATTTAATTTTAGCCGGCGGTAAAATATCGGATGAGGGCGGAAAATATGCCGGGCAAAAAATATTGGCCGCGCGGCAAAACATCATTGCCGACTTGGAAAAGGCCGGCGCTTTGGAAAAAATCGAGCCGATAAAACACACCGTGCACGTTCACGAGCGCTGCCAGACGGACGTGGAATATATTGAAACCGAACAATGGTTTATTAAACTTTTGGATAAAAAAGAAGAATTATTAAAAAGAGGCAAAGAGCTGCGCTGGTATCCCGGCTGGATGGCTCAAAATTATGAGAATTGGGTGAGCGGACTGAAATGGGACTGGTGCATTTCGCGCCAGCGCTATTACGGCGTGCCGTTTCCGATTTGGTATTGCCAAAAATGCGGTGAAATTATTTTGGCCGCCGAAAAGGATTTGCCGGTTGACCCATCGGAAAACAGTCCGGGCGTTAAAACTTGTCCTAAATGCGGCGGTTCGGAATTTGCCGCCGAAACCGATGTGATGGATACTTGGATGACTTCGTCGCTGACGCCGGTCATTGCTTCGCGATTGGTCGCTGACGAAAATTTACAAAAAAAATTATATCCGATGTCTTTGCGGCCGCAAGCGTTTGAAATCATCCGGACTTGGCTTTTTTATACCGTTGCCAAGTCACACCTTCACGACAATCATTTGCCATTTATTGAAGCGATGATATCGGGGCACGGGTTGGATGAACAGGGCCGAAAAATTTCCAAGCGTCTGGGTAATTATGTCATTCCGGATAAAATCGTTGATCAATATGGCGCAGATGCTTTGCGCTATTGGGCGACCGGCGCCAACTTGGGCGAGAATTTGCGCTACAACGAAAACGAAGTGAAAAAAGGCAAGCGGACCGTAACTAAACTTTACAACGCGGGTCAGTTTTGCTTTTCGCATTTTTTATCAAAAAATTATTCAAAATTAGAGGTAAAAAATTTGCCGGCGGAAGATAAGTGGGTTTTGAATCATTTAAATCAAACCATTGCCAAGGCGACGAAATTTTATAATGAGTACCAGTACGCCAAAGCCAAAAACGAAATTGACGAATTTTTTTGGAATATTTTTGCCGATAACTATTTGGAATTCATCAAGCACCGTTTGTATCAGGATACCCCCGACGAAACGGCGAAAGCGGTTTTGTACCAGGTCTTTTTGGCCATTTTGAAAATGTACGCGCCGACGCTGCCATTTATTACCGAAGAAGTTTATCAGCAGTATTTTAAAGAGTTTGAAAAAGATAAAAGCATCCATGTATCCGAGTGGCCGAAAGAGATTGAGTTTGAGCTGGCTGAAATTGAAATTGCCGAATTTAATTTGGCCGTTACCGTCATCGCGGAAATCAGAAAGTATAAATCAGAAAATCAAATTTCTTTGGGTAAGACGATTGAAAATTTTGAAACGGAAATTTCAGTTTCCGAGAAATATTTTGACTTCATTAAGTCCGCCGTGAGAGTGGAAAATTTGGCGGTAAAAAAGTAAAAGCCGCCGACTATTGACACGGTTTTCAGCGGTGCTAATATATAGATATACAAATTAATAAATCAACAAGGCGCGCATATTTTTGGGCGTTTTTTTATAAAATTCTAAGCCCGAAGTTATAAATCCTAAACAAATCATAATGTCTCAAATCACAAATTTTAAATGCTTTGATTTGGAGGAAAGAACATTAAGGTTCGCCAGGCAGGCAAGAGTTTTAGTAAAGAGTTTGCCTAAATCCATTAATAATTTTGAA
>Ga0172379_10002624_pt1 | contig 31183 bp, 29 predicted proteins | sample GrowelOW334metaG_FD_119756 | JGI IMG/M metagenome (GOLD analysis project Ga0172379, IMG submission 119756) | Groundwater microbial communities from an aquifer near a municipal landfill in Southern Ontario, Canada - Groundwater well OW334 metaG | ecosystem: Environmental > Aquatic > Deep...
CATGCGTGCTCCTTCTCCGTAGGCATTGGTCGCTTACGGAGAACGGAAGTTACTTCATTCTTCGAAAAATGTCAATCGTTCGCGTTTGGCATTCGAGGCCCGCCTGTCTATAATGCCAAGCGTATGATGAAACCTACCATTTATCTTGGGGCGGACCATGCGGGCTGGGAAATTAAGGAAGCGGTGGAGGAATACCTGAAGAAGGAAGGATACGAGACCGTGGACATGGGGAACGAGAATCTGGTCGGCGGCGACGATTATCCGGACTTCGGCTACGCGGTTGCGAAGCGCGTCACCACGCATGAAAACTCCCGTGGAATCGTGATGTGCGGCAACGCGCAGGGCATCTGCATCGTTGCCAACAAGGTGAAGGGCGTGCGCGCGGCCACCGGCTTCAACAAGGAAGTGGCAAAGACCAGCCGCACGGACGACGACGCGAACGTGCTCTGCCTCCCGGGCCGGTTCGTCTCAAAAAAGGAGGCGGTCGAGATCGTCGAGCACTGGCTCGAAACCCCGTTCAGCGGGGAGGATAGGCATATTCGACGATTGAAGAAGGTGGAAGATATTGAGAAGCAGGAGTTTGGAGCCTGATCAAGCACTGGTAAAAAATTCAAGAACCAGGAACCAAATGCTCGTCATTGTTTTTGGTTTTTTGAACAAAAAAGGATCCAAGGGACCAGGCCCGAGGATCCAAGAAACTAGAGAACTACCAGAACACGGAAGGCAACGGATTCAAGGCGACTCCAGTGCAAGCCCCTGTGGATAGCCCCCGGAAAGCCGATCTGAGGGTGGCCGCCCATCAAGATCTTTTCTAGGGTGCCATATGCGTTGCGGCACCACTCCGAGGCATCTGTTGCACCAAGGTCTGGCAGATTTGACATACCACGATTTTCGCGCAGCCAATTGAACAGATTGGCTGCCATGATCCATTCCTCGTACGAAGGAATCATGACCTGTTTATTGCTGAACCCGATCTTTTGCGCGATCTTCGGAAGTAATTGGCCGACAGTGAAGACGCCGTCATCAGCAGGAGATTCAGAATACGGGTGGGAGAAGCGCGTAACGACGCCGATGTCAGACATGAGCGCGTCATTTGGATAATTATGACCGACGTTCGTCTTGTGAATGGACTCCACCGCTACCCACCTGCTCCGAAGGGGGATACGCTCGATCTTCTCGTTATCAAGCCTACAATTCCAGAGTAGCCTCCCCGCGCCGGCCGGAAACCGGTCCTCTTCAACCGCGGGAAGGAACATGACCTGAAATCCGTAGCGCTTCAGCACGTCTCGTTTATCTTGGTCGAGATTGGGCGAGTGCGGAACCCCGACTTGAAAGCCAAAGTACTCGGCGAGCGCTTCGCGCCAGAAGGCGACTTCGCCCGCTCTTCCTTTGTTGTCCGTCGAAACGGGAACGCTCATGACAGCTCCGCTTGACCGGATTCTCCTTGCCGCGCGACTGACTAAACAGCGCGCGCGACCTTCACCGGTCCGCTCTGAGGTTCTGTCGTCCGCTTCCGCGACATGCGGTTGCCAAACGACCAGACATAATTGCCTATTTTGGCCAAAATGTCAAACATCTGATCTTGGATTCACATTCAAAGCCGAACCGCAAGAAATCGGAATGATGACTGGCGGCAGAAAATATGAAAAAAAAGACGCTGACATCCGGACTCTCGGTCCAGACACCAACGTCCAAGCGTCTATAGAACTACCAGAACACGGAAGCCGATGTTATCGAGGCAGCCAGCGCGCCTCATGCGACTTACGGCAGACAGGCCTCCGCGTTCACGATGGCCTACGACGAGGCCTTCGTCAGAATCGTAGGCGTTTCGACAGCGCTCCCAAATATTGGCGCTGCCGAGATCCGGAAGATCGGAGAAGCCGCGGTTGTCACGCAACCAGTTGAACAGATGCGCTATGAGGTTCCACTCCTCAAGCGAGGGAACCGTCACGCGATCCACGGCGAAACCAAGTTTCTCCGCGACCTTTGGAAGGAAGTCCTCAACCACGTCGTCGCCCTCGTGTCTTCCGGAATACGGATGGTTAAGGCGCGACTCGATGCCAATCTCGGCCATGAGCGCGTCTTTGAGATACTCGTTCTCTCGGGTGTGCTCTTCGTCACGCTCCAATTTATCAATGGTCTCCACCGCGACCCACCTGCCCTGAAGGGGCATAGGCTCGATCACGTCGGAAACAATACCTGAACCATTCAGGTTCGGCCGCAACGCGCCATCAGGAAACCGATCCTCGCTGATCGCGGGAAGGAACATGGGCAGGAACCCGTAGCGCGTAAGCGCTGTATCCTGTTTGCGGTCATAATCGGGCGGGGACGGAATCTCGACCGGGAACCTGAAGTACTCGGTGAGCGCTTCGCGCCAGAAGGCGACTTCGCCCGCTCTTCGTTTGTTGTCCATCGAAATGAGAACGCTCATGACAGCTCCGCTTGACCGGATTCTCCTTGCCGCGCGACTGACTAAACAGCCAACGCGACTTTCACCGGTCCGCTCTGAGGTTCTGTCGTCCGCTTCCGCGACATGCGGTTGCCAAACGACCGGGCATTATGGCTCGTTTTGGCCAAAATGTCAAGCAATTGACCATGGGCACGTCCTCACGGGACAGGACGATCTAAAAGAAATTGAATGAATAAAAAAACGCTGATACCCGGTCCGGGCGTCAGCGTCCAGGCGTCAAAGAACCACCAGGACACGGAAGGCGGCGCTAACGCAGCGGGTGCAGTGCCAGCGCTTGTACACGGCCGACAGACCGCCGTCCTTACAGTCGCCCGCGAAGAGGCCGTATCCGGAACCGCAGGAATTTCGGCACCACTCCCAAGCGTTGGTGGCGCCGAGATCGGGCAGTTCCGACATGTCGCGGTTATGCCGCAGCCAGTCGAATAAATTGCCGACCAGGTTCCATTCTTCGACCGAGGGCAGCATGACGCGCTTGGCGTCAAACCCAATTGCGGCCGCAACCTTCGGGAGGATGTCCTCGACGACGTCGTCGCCCTCGCCCTTTCCGGAATATGGGTGGCCGAAGCGCGACTCGACGCCGATGTCGGACATGAGCGCGTCGTTAGGATACTTTTTGCCGACGTAGTCCGGCTTGCGGATGGTCTCCACGGCCACCCATCTGCCCCGAAGCGGGATGCGCTCGGTCGCGCGGACGTCGAAGTATTTCCTCCAATCCGGCTTCACCGCGCCGGCCGGAAACTGATCCTCGCTAACCCCAGGAAGGAATGCCATGAGGAACCCGTACCGCTTGAACATGCGCTCCTGCCTACGGTTGAGCGCGGGCGGGAACGGGACCTCGACCTGGAAGCCGAAGTACTCGGTGAGCGCGGCGGCCCAGAAGGCGCGGCGCGCCTCTCGCTTTCGGTCGGAGGCCGAAAGCTTGGCGGCCGGCTGCGCGAGCGCGCACTCGCGGTTCTCGACGAGGACGAGGAATTCCGCGAGGAACCCGTCGCATTCGACCAGCGCGCCTGCGCGGCTGAACAAATCCCAGTTGGCGAGCAGACCCGCCAGACCGAGACCGCGGTTGCCGTTGATTCTGTCAATGACCGTCTTCAAGACAGCCGGAATGGTAACGTCCATGATAACTCCGCTTGACCGGGTACTTCTTGTCGCGCGGCTGACCAAACAGCCCGCGCGACTTTCACCGGTCCGCTCTGAGGTTACGCCGTCCGCTTCCGCGACATGCGGTTGCCAAACGACCGGGCATAATGGCTCGTTTTGGCCAAAATGTCAAGGATTTGCTATCCTTCCACGCATATGATTGAAATCATCCCCTCCCTTCTCGTCGAGTCCGCGGCTGAGTTTGAACGTCGGCTTCGGCTTGTGGAGCATGACTGCGAGACCGTGCACGTGGACATTCTGGACGGGTCGATGTTCGGCAACACGTCGTGGCACGACGCGCGGGCCGTGGCCGCGATGCGCACGAACGTGAGATACGAGCTGCACCTCATGGTTGAGAACCCGCTGCCAATCATCGAGGCGTGGCATGAGCACGTCAAAAATACGCGGCGGGCCATCGTGCATGCGGAAATCACCCGTCCGTTCGGCACCGTGCTCGAACACGTGCGCGAGTTTCTCAAGCTTGAAGGAGGCATTGCGATCAATCCCGAGACGCCGCTGGAGGACGTTGAAAACGTGCTCCATTACGTCGAACAGCTGCTCGTCATGGGCGTGCACCCCGGACAGTCGGGAAAACCGTTCGGGGGAGAATACATCCTCGACAAGATACGCGCGGCCCGCAACCATCGGCAGGATTTGGCGATAGAGATAGATGGAGGCGTCACGCCGGAGCTGCTCCCCTCGCTCGCCGAGGCCGGAGCAACGCGCGTTTGCGCGGCTTCCGCCATTTTCTCGGCTTCCGATCCTCTGGGAGCCTTGAAAACGCTCCAAAAACTAGCTATAATGAACGCGCATTAATTCTTTCGAAACATTATGAACAAGCTTGTCTCGTTTCTCGCCGTCGTCGGTTTGATGATCGGCTTCGGCGCCAGCGGATTGCCAGCGCAGGCCGCAACGTCTTCGCTCACGTCGCTTTCCTCGGGAGACCTCATTCGCGGAACGTCCTTTTCCGCGGTCTACTATTACGGCGAGGACGGGTTCCGCTACGTGTTCCCGAACGACAAAACGTATTTCACTTGGTACTCGAACTTTGACGACGTAAAGATGCTTTCCGATGCCGACCTCGGCACCATCCAAATCGGCGGCAACGTCACGTACAAGCCAGGATCGAAGATGGTCAAGATCAACTCGGATCCGAAAACGTACGCGGTTGATGACGAAGGAACGCTTCGCTGGGTGATGTCAGAAGAGGTCGCCGTCGCAATGTACGGGTCGAACTGGAACACGAAAATCGACGACGTGCCGGACGCCTTCTTCTCAAACTACAAGATGGGCGCGGACATCGAGGTGGCGGACGACTTTGATCCGTCATCGGTATCGACGGGCGCCAAGAACATCAACGATGACAAGGGTCTCCAGTCCCCATTCATCGTGACGATCACGGACGACGCCTACGATGAAACGACCTACACGGTGGAAGCCGGTCGCGCGGTCAAGTTCGTGAACGGCGGAGCGGACAAGCACTCGGCCGACGCGGACGACGAATCATGGGGAACGGGCACCCTGACCGCCGGACAATCCTTCTCGCGCTACTTCAAGACAAGCGGCGAATGGAGCTTCCACTGCAACTACGACGACAGCATGGCGGCGACGATCGTGGTCGAATAAAAGAAAAATTCAAAGATACAAGATACAAATACGAGGTTTTGTCTCTTGTATCTTTTTATTTTCCACCCCATGTTATACTTAAGTCACTATGAACCGCATGATTGCCACTCTCGCCGTGGTTACATCAATTTTCTTGGGATTTCCGGCCGTTTCACTGGCAGCCACGGTCCCGATGACCCAAATCCAATCCGGCGACCTGGTTCGAGGCGCCACGTTCTCAGCCGTCTATTACGTCGGTAAGGACGGGTTCCGCTACGTGTTCCCGAACGACAAGACTTACTTTACCTGGTACTCGAACTTCGATTCCGTAAAATGGATCACCGACGCGGACCTCGCGACGCTTCAGATCGGAGGCAACGTCACGTACAAGCCGGGGGCGCGCATGGTGAAGATTAACTCGGACCCGAAAGTGTACGCGGTCGATGCCGGAGGCGCGCTGCGCTGGGTCACGTCCGAATCCCTGGCGGTCTCAATGTACGGCTCCAACTGGAACACGAAGATCGACGACGTGCCGGACGCGTTCTTTTCGAACTATCGGAGCGGATCCGACATTGAGGTCACGGATGACTTTGATCCGTCCGCCGCCACCGCGAATGCCGATGACATCAATGACGACAAAAGCCTGAAGGCGGCCACGGTTCTCAACGTTTCGGACGACTTCTACGACAATGCGTCCGTCTCCATCAAGGCCGGAACGGCCGTGCGGTGGTACAACAACGGCGTAAACAAGCATACCGCGACGGCAAACGATCTTTCCTGGGGCACGGGCACCATCCAACCCGGCGGAAACTTCGCGAGATACTTCAACGAACCGGGATCGTACTCCTACTTTGACAGTTACCATCCGACCATGACGGCAACGCTGATCGTGGAATAAGCAGAAAACACAGGCGAGCGCCTGTGTTTTCGGTTGACAAACTTGTTGGTTTCTGGTAGTTTCAACCGTCAACTTTCGGAACTTTTTCCGATCGTTGCCGTTCCTTTCACCCAAAGAAACACTGGAGGCACATGGAAACGTTTGTCGGGCAAAGCCCGTATGACGCGCGATACGCGCTGTTCGTCGGATCAGCCGCCGAGCGGTTCGTGACCCAAGGATTCAGAATCATCGAGAACGCCATATATAAAACGTCTTGCGGTTCGGTGGAGGTCTCCATTATCGGAGAAAGTCATTTCGCGATCGTTCGCGACCGGACGGGACGCGCTCGATGCGCGGAACTGCTGGCGTGCATCAGGCGCGACGATCAGTTGGCGGAATCGGTGGTGATCATCAGGATTGCCGCTCAAACGCGGGAGACGCTTCGCCTAATACGCGAAGAGGTTTCCATAAAAACGAAGATCGGGGTGTACCTGCCACGCGAGGCGGGACGTTCCCTCGATGATCTGCTTCCGGCCTTCCGAGAACCACATGTCCTCGAACACGCGTTCGAAGGGCCGTGTGCCCCGCGCACGCGCGTGGCCGTCAAGGAACTTCAACCCGGAACCGTCCGGATCCAAACCGTTCACGAATACGTACGAGGCGATTTCCGCATCGTGCCGATCGTGACGCGCACCGTCATCACCCTGTTGGAGGACAAATGAACGGAATACTGTGTCTCCTATTCTTCCTTCTCGTCGGCTGCGGCCTGAGCAAGGAAACTCGTCTCGCCGCGGAACAGACCGTGGCGTCGATGAACGAGGCAAAGGCCTCCGTGGCCAATGCCGAACGCGCCTTCGAAGAACGCGCGTCGAACAGCCCCGTGCCGAACCTCGCGGTCACCATGGAGCGCGAACGAACGCGCGAGGACTTCGATGCGGCCAAACAGTCGCTTGAGCGGAATGGGGCCTGCATGGCGAAGCTCGCCGAGCTTCTGAAGCTGAATCGCAAGCGCGACGAGGCGAGCCTCCAAAGCCAAACGGCGATCTGCTCCCAAGGGACGCAGAACGCCAAGAATTCCGCGGCCATGCCGGCCGAGACGCTCGAGCGGTGGGAACGGCTCACCGCGGACGCGACGAACGAACGCGATGCCGCGAGGACCGTCATGACGGAAGGCAGGGCTTTCCACGCCCTACAGTTCGATACGAAAGGCCCGTTGGTGACGACGCTGCGCGAACGCATGCGGACGTACCCTGCCAAGCAGGGCGACATCACGTCCCGTATGCTCGACGTGAAGGGCGAACTCGCTGCAATGGAGAAGGCGCTCGAGGCGACCGAAGCGCACGTTGCCGCGCTGGCAAAAGGAACTTCCGAGTATGACGCGGCCAACTTCGAACGCGCGCTCGCGGAACTCAGCGAGGCGAACGCCACCATGCGCGCGGGTACCGAAGACCTTACGGAACGCGCGAAAGAACTCGACGAGTCCTGGAGCCTCGTGCTTTCGGGCCTCACGCGCACGTGCACGTTCCGGCTTCATCACACCAAGTGGGAGTGGGGATCCGAAACCTACAGCGACGGAACGCCAAGGGACCAAGGATGGGCAGCCGTGAACGAGAACGAGTGGTTCTCCACGGCCGAAGACGCGGTCGTGGCTTCCACGGGAAGCGACTACTATGCCGGCACGCAAACCGAGGTGGACGACAAGGACATCCAATGCGCGGACACGGCGGTCACCTACGAGATCCGCAACGGCATTGCCTCGGATCCAATCACGGCCTCAATCGACGAGGAAACCTTCGACGGGTACTACGCCGCGGCGCGAAGCATGCACGAACTGTTCCCGGACCTCGGAATCATCACCTCGATGACCCTTTCCAAGCACACCGACCCAGAAGACGCGCCTGAAACGGGCAATCCGTACTCGCCGATTCCGGTCGGCGTGAACGTAAGCGCCATGCTCACCATCGAGTCCAAGGCAAAGGGACAGTACGAGGACGAGGCGACCGAATCGCCGGCCCCGCAGAACGTCCCGGTGCAGCACGTGGGCGATCCCGAATACGGCGCGTGGGGCACGGATGCGGCCGGCGAACAATACTGGTACTGGAACGACTTCGCGCTCGGCTACCTGATGGCCCAGAACTACAATCTGTCGCCCTATCCCTACTCCGCGTTCGTTCCCTATCGGGACTGGCGCGACAACGAAGGATGGGACTGCCAGCGAGGAACGCGCGACCAATACGGCAACTGCCCGCGCAACGCCCACGCCCACGGGTATTACCGCCGGTGGTATCTCAACGACTACGATGCCGACGGTTCCCGCGCGGTTCCGGGCAACGCGGCAAACGCCTCTCGGTCCGTTCGCGGCGCGGGTCCCTCGACCCGTTCGCGCGGCATGGGCGGAGGTGGCAAATGAACTTCCTCACCCCGGAGATCCTTCAGATGTTCGTTTCACTCGGACTCGACCTCGCATATCTGCTGCTGGCCGCCACGATGTCCGTGCTGGTGTTGCTGCCCATGATCCGATTCGCGATCGGGAAGAATGTCCGCCTCGGAGACGTTCTCTTCGTACGGGACAACCCAGTCGCGGGATTGGAGATCGGCGGCATGCTTTTGCTGGTGTTCTACCAGTCGCGCTGCATGCTGCAGGGCGATGCGGTCGGCAACGCGTTCGCCTCGGACATGATTGCGACCGTGATCGGCATTGCTGCGTCCGTCGCGGTGATGGCCGTCGCGCGCGCGGCGCTCGGACGTTTCGTGCACGGTCACAACAAGGGCCAGGACCTCAACCACGAGATCTTCGAGCAGCGCAACTGGGCCGCGGCATGCGTCAGTCTGGCGCTGTGCGTCGGCGTGGTGAACGGCATCACCGAGGAAGACGTGCTCGGAATGACGCCCATGCGCGACGGAGCGATCGCGCTTACCGTGCTTGCGCTCGGGCTCGGCGCGACGCAGCTCTACCGCATCACCCACATGCGCGGCGCGCACTTCATGCGGACGTTCTTCAGCGATGACAATCCGGCCGCAGGAGTGTCGCTGCTCGGATTCGCGGTCGCCGCAAACATGGTGACCCACGCCGCGGCCGGGGTCGCGAAGGCCGGCTCGTGGAACGCCGCCCCGGCCGTGCTGGTCACGATCGGCTACGCGACCTGCATGCTCGGCCTGCTCGTTCTCATCCGCTACGGCGTCGAGGTGACGCTCAAGCGCGTATGGGGACACGACATTGCCGACGAGATCTTCTCGCAGAAAAACGTCGGCGCGGGCTTCATCGATGCGGCCGTGATGATCGGCTCGGCCCTGATCGTCACCGTTTCCATGGCCTGAGACAACTCCCGCCCTTCCTCGGAAGGGCTCTTTTCCAGGGCGCCCCACACTTCCCGTGAGGCCCCCTGGCTGGAGAAACGCACATGAGACGTCTTATTCCTGTCCTCGCGATTTTCGCCGCCGGATTCTGCGGCATGATCGCCGAATACTCGGTTTCGACGGTCGCCGGCTACCTGGTTGGAAATTCCGCGGCCGCGTTCACGATCCTCATCTCCACCTTCATGTTCTGCATGGGGATCGGGGCCGTCGCGAGCGAGAAGGTCGCGCGCGACGAAGTGAGGATCTTCCTGTTCGTGGAGATCGTCCTTTCCATCCTGTGCGCGACGAGCGCCGTATTCCTCTCCCGCGCGGCCGTCATCGACCTCACCTGGGAGGCCGCGCTGCTGGTCGCCGGATTCATCGGGCTCCTGATCGGATTCGAGGTGCCGCTCCTTATGCGCATCAACGAGCAGCATGGGGTGCTCCTCAAGGAAAACGTCGCGCGGGTCTTTGCCGCGGACTACATGGGAAGCTTCCTGGCCGGACTCCTGTTCGTCCCAGTGCTTCTCCCGACGCTCGGCGCGGTACTCACGCCCGTTCTCGGCGGCGCCATCAACCTGGCGGTCGCGGCATCCGTATTCTGGGCATTCCGACCGAACCGTGGCGCGCGCGTTCTGGTCTTCGGCATGACAATGGCCGCTACAATCATCGGGCTGACCATGGTCTACGGAGAAACCGTCGTGCTCGCCGACGAACAGAAGCAGTATGAGGACCCGATCGTCTATCGGGAACAGACGGCCTACCAGACGATCGCGATCACAGAGCTCAACGGGGAGAACTGCCTGTACCTCAACGGGCAGACGCAGTTCTGCTCGATCGACGAGGCACGATACCACGAGCTTCTCGTGCACCCGGCCTTCGCGCTCAATCCGAACGCGCGGCGCGTGCTCGTGCTCGGCGGCGGCGACGGGCTGGCCACGCGCGAAATCCTCAAGTATGAAAACGCCGAGGTTACCCTGGTCGACCTTGACCCGCGCATGACCGAACTCGCGGTTGAAAACCCGATCCTCGCTGGGCTCAACGGCGGATCGCTCGCAAACCCGCGCGTACGCGTCGTAAATGCCGACGCATTCACCTGGCTCGCGAATGACGCGACGCTTTGGGACGTGGTTCTCGTGGATCTGCCGGATCCGGAACACGAGGCGCTTGCCAAGCTCTACAGCCTCGAGTTTTACCGAATGGTGAAATACCATCTGGCTCCGGGCGGCGTGATGACCACCCAGTCCACGTCGCCGTACCACGCGAGGGAAGCCTTCGCCACCATCGTGCAGACCGTGCAAGCCGCCGACCTCTCGGTCGTCCCCTACCGCGTCAACGTTCCCACGTTCGGCGACTGGGGATTCACCATGGCGACACGAAGGGAGGAACGGTCGGCCAAACAGATGCGCGACGCGCTCGACGCGTTCGAGCCGCGCGTTCCGACGCGCATTCTCAACCGGGACGCCATGCAGGCAGCAACGAGGTTCGAGAAAGGCATCCTGGATGACGCGTCTACGAAGGCAAGCGTCAATCGACTGATGCGTCCGACCATTCTGGCGGCGTATGACAAAAGCTGGAAAGCCAGCGACTGAACGAAGGAGGAACCTTGGAACCCATTACCCTCACCCTTGCCGTCGGCGGCATCGTCCTGGTTCTCGCCCTGGGAGGAATCTCTCTGAAGGTCTTCCAGCGCAAGAACGTCGGAAAGAACGGCCCGCTGAAAACCGCCACCGCGGCGCAAACCGCGGCGAATCCGACTGCGATCAAACTTGGCGCATACCTCACGCTCCTCGACTTGAGCGATTCATTCCTCGTCACTGCCATCGCCGTGTACACGAACGACGAAGACCCCGAGGACAGTTGGCACGAATACGAGCTTTTGGATGAAGCCAGCCGAAAAATCATCTATCTCTCCGCGGAACGCGACGACGAGGATCGCTGGAGATGGTGCGTCCATGAAATCCTGTCCGAGGAACAAATCCTGCGCGTCCCGGAACTCGCGGATGTCGCCTACACGGGGAAGAAACCCCCGAGAAAGCAATTCTCTCTGCATGGCAGCTTTTGGCGCGGCTCATATGACGCGCATAACTACGGCGTCCTGGTCACGGATACCCGTGCCGACCGCGCAGAGAACCCTTCCACCTACACGGCGTGTATCAGCGACTATGTGGAAGTAAATGGAACCCGGGAGCTTTCCGTGGAACTGTGGAACGGCGGGCGGTGCGTGAGCGTCGGACGTCCGCTTACGGACCGCGTACTCGTCTAGAGCCGACCCTGTCGGCTCTTTTTTCTTTCGTTGTGCTACACTATGAGCGTTATGCCGAACCTCACACTAGGCCCAACCGTGCGAAAAGACCTGCATTTGCACGACAAAAAACTCAAGGCCCTTGAAGAACGCGCGAACGCCATCCGCGAGGACGTCATCGACATGCTCGTCGAGGCTGGCAGCGGACACAGCGCCGGCCCGCTCGGCATGGCCGATATTTTTACCGCGCTGTATTTTCACGTCATGTCGCACGATCCGAAGCGGCCGAACTGGGACGACCGCGACCGGCTCATCCTCTCGAACGGCCACATCTGCCCCATCCTGTACGCGACCCTCACGCACGCCGGCTATTTTTCAAAAACGCAGATGATGACGCTGCGCAAGCTCGGGAGCCCGCTTCAGGGCCACCCGGAACGCACGCGTCTGCCCGGCATCGAAAACACGGCCGGCCCGCTCGGCGACGGATCGAGCCAGGCCGTCGGCCTCGCGTACGCCGCCCTTCTCGACCGCAAGCCCTGGCGCGTTTACTGCGTCATGTCCGACGGCGAGCTCGAGTGCGGCATCACCTGGGAGGCCATGCTGTTCGCGGGCCGCAACCGGCTGTACAACTGCACGTTCATCATTGACCGCAACAACATCCAAATCGACGGCAACACCGAGGACATCATGCCGCTTGAGCCGCTCGCGCAAAAATTCGAATCGTTCGGGCTCAACGTCATCCGCTGCGCCGGCAACTCCATCCGCGACTTCGTAACGGCCGTCGAGCGCGCGCACGGCGTTTCCGAAAAGCCAAGCGTGATCATTGCGGACACCATTCCGGGCTACGGCGTCACCTTCATGGAGCATGATTTCGAATGGCACGGTAAATCGCCGAGCCCGGGCGAGGAATCCATGCGCGCCATCGAACAAATCCGCACACTCGGAGGACGCATTAAGAGCGAACACGAATAAAAAAATAGCCGGCCCCCCGCCTACCGGCAGGCAGGCGAGAGGGTCGGCTTTGCGTTTTAGGCAGCGTTCGCGATCGTCTCCACGGCACGACCGCCCTCACCCCCATAAGACTTCGACAACTGTCCTTCGTCCTCACGGACGATGACGGTTATCTTATTTCTCGCACCGTCGACGCTGAGCATGCCACTGCCGAAAACCGTACGAAGCCAGCAAGCGGTCCGGATGTCCAAGTCATCCAGATTCATACGGCACAGCCAATGTGCAATCGCATACTCCTCGAGGCAGGGCAGCCTGATCGCGATGTTGAGCGCGTTCCAGCTTGTCTTGAGGCGCGGACAGTCGGAAGCGACTTCCATGAGGAACCAATACCCTTCCGCGGCAGATTCCCAACCTATCTTGGCCCGAGCCTTCTCATCCGCGACCGTCCAATGACCGCCTTGTCCCACGGCGCCCATGAACGCCTCGTACGATACTTCGCTTTCCGGAGGGCGGTAGAAGAGGGCCTTCCGCGGCTCCGCCGACTCCTCCCACCTCGCGAAATCGTGGTTGGAGGCAGTGGGCTTCGGGACCGTGATGTTGAAGCTGAGGTCGAAAAACAGTTTCTGAACCGCGGCGCGGCGCTCCTCCGCGAGATCGCGCTTCGGCGCCTGACGGTTGCTTCCGAGTCCGGCGCGAATCTCACCCTCGGTTTTCCCCTCGATGATCATCTGCAACGCCACGCGCGCGATCACAGCCCTCTTGGGGTCGGCAAGCGCCTGACGCATTGCCTCGTCAAACTGATGGCGAAGCGCCAACTCTTCGTTCGATTTTTCCATGGTCTTCTCCCTGGTTGTGCCCGTATCACGCCGAAGCGCATGGACACGTCGCTTCCTGAATTCCTTGGCAAAACGCCTTGGCTCAGGACCGAGAATAATACACGAAAATTCGTGAATTGTCAAGAAATCTGGTAGAATTTTTCTATTAACGCCTAATAAATTTTATGAGCAAGAAAACCATCGCGTGGATTGCCGGCGGCGCGGTCGTATTCCTCCTTCTCCTTGTCGCCGTTTCTTCGGCGATCGTTTCTCCCTTGGGGATGACGACCACGACGAGCGGATCATCCGGTTCCTCTTCGATCGTGAACAACCTTGTCGCGGACGGAGCGGCGCCCATGATGGAAGCGACGTTTCAAGACAAGAGCGTGGCCATGCCGCCGAGCCCGGCCGCCAATACGGCGGGACAGACCGCGGCCGAGGTCGACCAAAAGATCATCAAGACCGGCTATCTCGTCCTCACGGTCGACGACGTCGGCGAAACCGTTTCAAAGCTGACCGCGCTCGCGTCCGGCAAGGGCGGATTCGTGCAGGAATCATCCGCGTCCGAACGCGAGGACGGAACCCATTTCGGCAACGTCACGGTGCGAGTTCCGTCGGACCAGTTCGAGTCGGCCATGGCGGACGCGAAGTCCTATGCCGTATCCGTGGTGACGGAATCTTCCCAAGGCCAGGACGTAACCGAGCAATACACCGACCTTGAGGCGCAGCTGCGCAATGCGGAGGCGCAGGAAGCCGAATACTTGAAAATCCTGACGAAGGCAACGACGGTCGATGAAATTTTGCAGGTGCAGTCCTACCTGTCGAATGTGCGGTACACGATCGAATCGCTTCAAGGACGCATGCAGTACCTTGAAAACCTGACGACGTACTCGACCATCTCGATCGGGCTCTCGGAAGAGCCGAGCGTCCACCTCCCGACCAAGGACTTCAAGTTCGGAAGCGCGGTCAACGAGGCCGTGCAGGCCCTGGTCGCGATTGTCCAAAATCTCGCGCTGGTCGCCATCTGGCTCGTCATCGTGGGAGGCGGCATCCTCGTTCCGGGCGGACTCATCGTGTGGGGAATCGATAAACTTGTTAAACGGACGCGACGCCACTAAGGTGGCTGGGAAGATTTTCTTAAAAGCCGGCGGTCGTGGACCGCCGGCTTTTTCATTTGTCCGTGGCGATCACGGCGAGACGCTGGCCTTTCTCAACCGTTGAGAAATCTCGAGAAATGCCATGTCGTGATTGCCGTCCGCACACTTCTTATCCTCGAAATACTCCCAGGAACCCGCCTTCACGTCGACCAAATACGCGCGGTTTCCGACTTCCAGTACCAACAAGTTCGGATTATTTTCCCGCTCCGAAATCCAAGACGCATGACCCTTCGGAATCTCAAATTTTTCCGGCACCGATTCCACGCGCCGAGCGGTTCCGCCAAAATGCTTGGCAAGTAGGTCGTATCTCATGGCGGATGCCTCATAGTATCGAAGAGTCTCATTTGCGCTTCGACTTCTGGGATTTACCCTTCCCATAAGTTGGTCTGCCTTTCGATTCACTTCGAGAAATCCCTTGGAATCAATGGCATCGGCCGCGACAAGAATGGCGAGCTTTTCCTCGTGAAGCAGAACCCGCTGTTCGTCAATTCGCTCCGCGACGGGAACGGCATCTTTCGCGGGTCTGTCACCCTCGCGAAACCAAACCGCCCTGCCGTCCGAATTCACCGAGCTTCGAAGCCCGCGCTTTCGCAAGCTGTCGTCCGTGACTTGGTCGGACTCCGCGACGAATCCATCGGACGTCCTTCGAACGCAGCCGAGATATCCCGCAATGGCAAGCGCGAGCGGAGGAACGTCCGCGCCGACAATGGGAACAATGATTTTTCGTTCTGCCGGCCTTTTCTTCGTGACGACCTTTCGTTCCGGCTTGCCAATCTGCTCGACCAAATTCTTTCGGATTTCTAAGAGCTGTTCATGCTGAAATGCGCGCATGGCCTCCTTTATCCGGTTCTTATCCTCAACGTATTCCGCCGCGGAAAGAGTACGTCCCGTACGTTTTCTGGCAAACGACGACAAGACGACGTAGGTCTGCGCGACAGCGTCGTTCGCATCCGCGAATTGTCCGGCATCCTGCCAAACGTCACGCTGGCCAAACCGAGAAATCCAATATTGCAGGCCGAAAGAATCGCCTCCGATTTCCCGCGCGACGCCCTGGACGGCCGCTTTTAAGTCCAGAAGGGCAGAAACGGACATTGCGTCCAACCCTAAATCAACGGAGGAGGTTAGCCGGCCGGCAGAAACGCCGGAAGCCGTTTCGCCCTGGAGATACTTTTGTCGGTCTTCCACGACAATTTGTTCTGGCGTCCTCTTCGCTTCTGGCGTTCCAGGCGCCACGCCCTCGAAATTTCTCATAAAAAATACGCATGGTTCCCCACGCATGATTACCCATATACGATACCAGATTTTTTTGCTTCCGTCAACTTAAGATGCGCTGGCCGCGCGCGTGCAAACTCTGCTATGATGAAATCCATATGAAACGCGAACCAACCGGCATCAATCGAGCGGCGTATCTCGTGCGCCATCTGTTCGACGAGAAGGCGATCGAACGCCTGCCGACACGCGACGGGTACGGGCTCGGGCTCGTGGAAGCCGGGCGCAACGACAAAAATGTCGTCGTTCTTTGCGCGGACCTTACCGAATCCACCCGTTCGCTCGGATTCAAGCAAAAATTTCCTGACCGATTCGTGCAGCTCGGCGTTTCCGAGCAGTCGCTTGCGGCCATCGCCGCGGGCATGGCCATGGCCGGCAAAGTGCCGTTCATTTCGAGTTACGCGGCGTTTTCGCCAGGCCGCAACTGGGAACAGATCCGAACGACGATCGCGCTCAACGACACGAACGTGAAGATCGCCGGGGCACACGCGGGAGTATCCGTCGGCCCTGATGGCGCCACGCACCAGATGACCGAGGACCTTGCCATCATGCGCGTGCTTCCGAACATGCGGGTCATTTCGCCGTGCGACGCGGTCGAGGCAAAGAAGGCGACGCTCGCCGCGGCAAAGCTCATCGGGCCGGCTTACATCCGATTCGCCCGTGAAAAATCGCCGGTCTTCACGACGACGAAAACGCCGTTCAGGATCGGCCGCGCGGAAACGTTCCGCTTCGGATCCGACGTCACGATCATTGCGACCGGTCCCCTGCTCTATGAGGCGCTCGTGGCCGCGGAGACGCTTTCCAAGCGCGGCATTGAGGCGCGCGTGCTCAACGTGCATACCGTGAAGCCGCTCGACGCCCGCGCGATCGTGCAGGCGGCCAAGCAGACCGGCGCCATCGTCACGCTTGAGGAGGCGCAGATGGCCGGAGGGCTTGGAGGAGCCGTGTGTGAAACGATTGCCGCGCACGCGCCGGTGCCGGTCGAACGCATGGGCATGGCCGACCGATTCGGCGAATCCGGTGAGCCCTCGCAGCTTCTTGAGGGATTCGGCCTCACGGCGCCGTACGTCGTCCTCGCGATCGAGCGCGCAATGCGCCGCAAGCGGGGAGAAAAAGTACCCGATCGGCCCGAATATGTCGCGGCCGCGGAACAACGCCTCGCGGAGCTGCAGGAGCGTTCGATGAAGGAAGCCCTCGCCCGTGCGCCGCGCAAATGGGGAGGAAAGAAATCGGACGCGTCGCTCAAATCAAGATCCAAAAAACCGGCCTAATGGCCGGTTTTTCGTGCTATACTGCGATTCGTATGAGACGTCCACCATCAGGAGAACAAGAATCCGCATATGTTTCGAGAGAAACGAAACGTTCATTGTCACATTTGCTCAAGGCTGAAGCCCAGGCCGTGGAACACAACTTCGAATTATGCGCGGCCGGAAAAACTGAGGAGGACACGATTAATCATCTTCAGCACGTTTATCGCCAAACGCGGGATTGGGAGTGGACGAAAAGACAACTCGAGCGCATGAATCCCGTGGTGTACCTTAAAAGAAACTATTTGCTCCAGGAGGATCTGATTCGGGACGGCCATGGCGACTGGGTGACGCAAAAACTGGAAACCTTCGCCTTCGATCAAAACGACTTTACATACGGCAACCTGTTAACCACGCTTGTCTCACAGGGTCATGCCGAGTGGGTTGTGAGCCATATCCAGTTTCCAGACGCAACAAGAGGACTTTCTCCCCGAGAAATTGAACTGGTTTCCGCGTTATGCCGGCGTGGCAAATCAGAATGGGTCCTCGGACAAATAGAACGAATGAGTTGGGAAGGAGCGCAGCCGTCCAAGATCGCGAATCTGCTCGTGATCCTCGTTGAAGCAGGTCAAAGCGAGTGGGTCGCGTCCGCTATAAAACAGGGATCATTCGGGCTGGACGCAACGAACGAGCAGCAACTTGTCGTTGAATTGACGGAGCGCGAATTAGGACACCTCGTCGATAACGTCGCGCGGCCTCCGAATTTGACCATAAAAGACACGAAGGAAACGTCGATTGACCCGCGCGCGCTGTCCTTCAATCCGCAGGAAATCTGCGTGGCAATTGAATCTCAAGCCAAACATGAGGAAACGAAGAGAAAGAAGACGCGCGAAGCGATCATGCTTGCCTTATGGCAAGCGCGCCGCTCTGAACCAAACCCAGACCCGCTTCAAGATTCTCTTTTGCGTTGGGTGGACAACTTGCACGCAAACGAGATGCCGTTCGTAGAGCTCACCATCAAGGGGACAGGAGTCTTGTCAGGCGCCTTCGCGCGTTTTGTGAGCTTCGAGCGAGGAGAACGTTCGTCCTTCGTCATTGAGATAAATAAAACGGACAGTTCCCTATTCGTTTATGGCAAACGGGACCATGCAACTGGCATGGTAGAAATCACGTTCGTAAATGACATTCCCGAAGCGGCAAGCCTTGCCTGGACACGGGCCCGCGATGCCGGCATTCCGGTCGCGCCCATCCTGCGCCCGCCGGTTTTACGCAACGACGGGACCGTCAGGTTTTATTCGCGCTTTTGCGGAAGGACGGCATATTCGTACGAAAACGATTTTGGGATTCCCCTTGCGTTACGAACCTGGATTCGACAGGAAATGGAACGCATCATTCGGAAGACCAACGAGCTCGGTACGCGCCACGGCCACCCGCACCCAGGGAACTTCACGGTCGAATTCTACCGGTCGGAATATCTTGATCGCGAGACGGCCCAAGGAAAAACCGTCAACGACGTTCCGTTCACGCCGACGGACGTGACGTTCGACCCAATCCCGTATCTCGAGCGCCCCGACGCGTGGACGCCCGTCGTCCGGCTCATCGACTGGGACCAGGCGACCTCGCCGGAACGATAAACCAAAAACGGAAGGCCTCGATGCCTTCCGTTTTGCGCTTACAATCCCATTTGTTCCATGATCGCGTCGATGCCCGCGCGGATTTCCTTCGGATCCTCCCCTTCCGTGCGCGTGATCCTATTCTTGATCGCGGCGACAACCTCGCCCATGCGGAGAGATTCGATCTTCGTTCCGACAAGTTGGGCGCGCGACGATACGTAGAGATCAATGCGACCATTCGCCTCCGGGAACACGGCCCCGACCAGCTTCTTGTAACGCGACTTCGCGTTCTCAGGCTTGCCTGCCGCTGACTCGGGCACCACTGGCTTTTCGGACGCGATCGGGGCAATGACCGTTTCCTCGAATGCCTTGGCGACAAAGCGCCTTCCAATTTCGGCGAAGTCGTCCGCGGTCCAGTCCTCGCCGTAGGCGCCTCGGTCAAACCCCTTCGGTTCCCCGCCGGCGGCCAATACGTCCAATCGCATCATGAACGCGTCAAACGCGTTCGGATCCATCTTCTCGAGCGCCTGAACCTCGCCAAGCCTTGTCAAAAAGTTCTTCGGAAGCCGACGCGCGATGATCACATCCCCCTTCGGGAACTTGTCCGTGGTGCTGAGCTCAGCCTTGAAGCCGTGTCGACGCAGATACTCGACGCGCGCCATGTCCATGGTCCTCATGGCCCGATTTCCCCGTTCGAGGCGGTCGAGCGCACGGTCGCGCGCCTTTCCCGGAACGTCGGGAACCTCTGTGTTCGTCAGGTCCGATTCCTGGCACAATCGGTCCCATTCGGCCTGCGCGTATCCGTACGGGGACGGCTCGCCCTTTGCCTTTCCCTGGCAGCAGGTCATGACAATGAGCATGGGGCTTTCCGAATCGCGCCACTGCCTGATGATCGCGTCGGTCAGGGTTCCGCACGCGTGCTTCGCGACGACGATGGAATCCGGGGTGATATGCGCGTCCTGCAGGTATCCCGTGTTATGGACCGCCACTTCCTCCATCTGCTTTCGGAACGGGAGGTAACCGATGATCGTCCGCATGAAGTCGGCGACGCCTTCCTGCGGGTCGACGATCTCGATGCGATCGACCTCCCGGCCAGCCGAAAGCAGCTCGTTCGAGACGGCAAGGCCCAAATCGCCCGCGCCTCCGGCCATGTCGATGACTTCCCTCGCGCGCGCTGGCAGCACGCCCAACTGCTCGGCGAGGATCGCGTTCACATGGCGAAGCTCCTCAACCTTCTGTTCCATCTTTTCCCAAATCTTCTTTCCAAGCACCTGCTTTTCATGGTTGGTCACGGGCTTACCCGCCGCTTCGCGCTGTGCCGCCAGCTGACGCAACGCATCCAAATATACATAATTTCCACGAATATACAGCAGGTCGCGATAAAACTCCTCACGGGGACGACTGAGCCCAGTTGAATCCGACGTTACCTCGTCAACAGAGCCTTCCGACCGACGCAAAAATCCCTTCGAGAGATTTTCTTCCTCCAATCCGAGCTTTTCCCGTGCCTTCTCGGTGGTCTGCACCACGCGGATGTGGCCAAGCGCGTCTTCCGCCACTTCCACGACTTCTTTATCGCTGTTGATGGCCCGAACCACGGAGGAAGCGAGATCAAAACTCCTGGACAACACGATGAGCAGTCCCGGATGAAGTTTCTTAATGACCTTCTGGCCCTTGTCGTTGATGAAATACGTGACGGTACGGCTCGGATTGAGATCGTCCGGACCGACTTCCGTTTTCAGGCCGATGGACTGCACCAAATCGTTGCTAATTTCCTCGCGCGCGCCGACGTACACCCATCCGTCGGCGTCCTGCACCACGCCCGCGCCATATCCCTTGATAGCCATGGGAAGAAACGAGGGAAATCCCTCGCCAAACGGCACCAGCTTTTCGGTATCCTTCTCATCAAACCGAATCGCTTCCTCCGACCTTTTAAGCAAATGTTCCTTGGCCTTTTGAAAAAACGCCGCGGGATCGCGCGCCCCTTCGTCCAAATGCGCCTCAATGCGCTTCACGTCCGTGGAAAATTCCGCGTCATTCAAGTCCATTTCGCGCTCATATCCCATGGTCTCCGCGCCCGAGAGCATGAACCAAGCCTTCATTTCCAACGACTCGGGATTCGCAAGCTCCTTGGCGAATCCCCACGGGCCGGCTTCCTGCACTCCGACGCAGATATTGACCAGGTTCTCATACACGCGGGAAGGCTCCTCAGCCGACGGACACGCGGCATTCACCATTTCCTTTACCCGCGCGTTTGTGCGATCGTATGCCAAAATCGCGACCTCGTTCAGCCCGATGCGCAGGCGGTCGCGAAGCGACTGAAGGCCGTATCGCTTTGAAAACGCGTCAAGCTGCCGCGCGATGGCGTCCTTTTCCGTTTCTTTTGCGCCGACCCGTTCCTGCAACGGCGCGCCTCCCAAGATATCTGGCATACGAATCGTTATCGGACTAACGTCCGGAAAAAATAGAATGCGTTTTCGACGCATTGATGACGCGTTCCCATCGTTCGTCCAAAACGACGGACGATCTTGCTTCGGACAGCTCCTCGCCGACGCGAACCTTCAGGCGTTCCAAATCGCGAAAGCGTTCCCTGGTCTTCGCCTTCACGAGGCCAAGGACTTGCTCCAATGACTTTCCCTGCTTCGCCATTCGGGTTTGCGCCAATGTCTCCCTCAATGCGTCGAGCTGATAATCGATTTGCGCGGACGCCTGTTCGAGCAGCAGGAGACGGAACGGATGGTTTGGCCCGATCGGCTCCCCACGCTCCGCAATCTCGCGAAACACGTCCTTGTCCACCCCGAGCAAAACGATCGGCATGGACGAGCGCAGCTCCTTCGGTCGGCCTTCCTCGGTTTCAACGCCCGAACGCAGATATTTTACGGTCACGTTCCCCTCAAGCTTGTCGGTTTTTTTATAGATGGTCTCGAACTTCGCGGTGGACGTGAAGTCAACGGCCAGGCGCAACGGGGAACCGCCGTCCGCCGCGGGCCACTCCACGATCGCGTCCGCTCCGGAAACCCAGTCATCATATTCCGTGGTCGGCGAAAGCTCGCCGCCAAACCAATGGTTTTTTGAAGCCTCGGTGGTTAAAAAATTTTCAAAGGCGAAGGCGTCCGGCCCCTCGGCATTTTGTTCGACAAGATCGTGCTTTGCCATCTTGCCGGAAAGAAACGCGTCATCGCGGTGTCTGCTTTCGCCCGTGACATGACGGAACGAGTGTGAATCCGGACGCGCGACGGCCCTTCCCTGTCCCGAATGCTTGTATGCGTCAAAAAAAGACCAGACCGATTTCTGGCCTTCCCGATCCGCTCCAAATGCCTCCCCGCGCCTGCCGTCCATACCCGATTATGTCCGAACCTGTCTTAAGATCGGCCCAAGGTCCCTCATCTTCGAGTTAAAGACGCGCGTTATTCCTAGCGGTTCATTTTCGGCCATTTTCAATAGCCGGTCACTCTCATCGCGCGTTAACGTTCCGCTCGCGACGAGCGGCTCGACGAGGACGCGAAGCCTTTCGACGTCATATCCGTCGAGCTTGCACTCGGCTCGCAGCTTCGCTTCCGCCGCATTAATCGCCGAAGCAGGAAGAGCATCAAACGAATTACTCAAAGTGCTCCACGCCTTCTGAAATTTCCCGCTATCAAGCCCGGCACCTCCCGACATACGAGGCTCAAGCGATTGCAATGACCGCATTTTTTCGAACGACATGGACATGGCAAGAAACGCCGTCAGGTTCGGCTTTCCGTTTTTACGGATCGTCGACATCGTGTCGACATAGCTTGCAAGAAACACGAAGTCCAAATCATGGTCGGAAAGGCCGTCAAACTGAGTCTTGAAACGATCAGCGCGGGCAAAAATATTACCGGCTTCTTCCTCATCTTTGCCGGCAAATTGGAATGCGACCTCGTGCTTTTCAACCGCGCATAAAACGGACTCGTCTTGAATACCCAACGAACGAAGTTGCTCGACACCTGTCTTCCCATGAGACTTCTGTTTCTCACCAAGAGACTGATAATAGGAAATCCCAACGATATCCTGTTCTTCGCAAAACGCTTTCAAGGACGCCTCATCACCCGCCTGAACCTTCCGTCCCAGTTCGGAGGAAGCGAGCAACGCCTGCCATTCCTCCCATGAAACGGGACGGTTCACTTCTCCATATTTAATTACAACCTGACCGCCAGCCTCGATCACTTCATCAATATTTTTTTCCTTTTTGAACGCGCGCAAAGACTTTTTATCGCCCTTTGCCGCTTTTTGCCCGAGCTCGGACGACGCGAGAAGGGCCTCCCAATTCTCTTTCGAGAGAACTTCCTCGCTCGCGCTAGAAACCAGCGTCAAACAATCACCCTTCGCAATATCATGCAGGAACACGTATTTTTTCACAGCTTTCGTATCGCGGCGCACGGCGCGCGAAAGCATCTCGCGAATCGCCGTGGGGATTTCTTCCGGGAACTTCCCGTCAGCGACTTTCTTCACGTTTTCGACGATCAGATCCAAATGACTGTCCATGAACGCGCCCTCGGTGTGGTACTCGCCGATTTGCGGGACGTCGAACGAACGCTCGATGTCGTCGCGAAGATTCCGGGCTTCGTCGCCTGGAAAAATTTCCGCGACCATCGCGTGCAGGCGATCGATCCGCGTCTTCCGCGTATCGGCCGGCGCGCGTTCGAAATCTGGAACGGAAGCGGGATGGTCAATCGACATACGAATGATTGATTTCAAGACGAAAGGCTCCCCCAAAAAGGAGGAGCCCCACGTATTTATAAAACAAGTATAGCAAAAAATCGCGACTCGGTCAAATATTTGGTACCATGATGGCACTATGTACGACATGATTACCATCGGCGATACCAAGCTCGACACGTTCGTGCTGCTTGATCACGCGGGGGCCCAGTGCCAGCTGAAGATGCCTGAATGCCAGCTTTGTCTCGCGTACGGGGAAAAAATCGTCGTGGACGTGGTTGCCTCGCAGATTGCCGGAACCGCGCCGAACGTTGCAACCGGGCTCGCGCGCATGGGGATGAAAACCGCGGTCATCTCGAACATGGGCGCGGACGGGACATACCAGATGGCCGTCGAGACGTTCAAACGAGAAAAGGTTTCATCAAAATATCTCCACAAGGTCCCCTCGGAACCGAGCAGCTACTCCGTAGTCCTCAACTATAAGGGCGAAAAGACTCTGCTCACCTCCCATATCCGGCACGCCTACCGTTTGCCGAAGCCGCTGCCGAAGAGCAAATGGCTCTACGTTTCCGAAATGGGACCGGGATACGAAAACCTCTATCGGCAGGTGGTGGCGCGGGCGAAGGCGAACAACATCCATGTCGCCCTCAACCCCGGAACCATCCAGATCGCGGAACGAAAGACGTTTCTGTTCGACCTCATCAAAAAATCGTTCGTCCTGTTCGTGAACCTCGAGGAGGCGCAGCGCATCACCGGGGAAACGTCCCTTGAAATCCACCATCTCGCGACGCTTCTCTACAAAATGGGGCCGCGGCAAGTCGTCATTACCGACGGGAAGAACGGCGCGTACGTGTTTGCCGGCAGCGTCCTGCATCACTGCCCCATTTTTCCGGGCAGGCTCGTTGAGGCAACCGGGGCGGGCGACGCGTTTTCCACCGGATACATCGGCGCGCTCATGAACGGTCAGCTCTACGACGAGGCGCTGCGCTGGGGAGCGGCAAACTCCGCATCCGTGATCGGGCACGTGGGTCCGACCAAGGGGCTGCTCTCCATATCCGCGATCCGTTCACGCTTAAAAAAACATCCGGGCTTCCATGCCGTTGAAATCTAATCCTATGCTCGTTTCCCTTTCGGAAGTGCTTAAAAAGGCTCGGCGCGGACAGTATGCCGTCGGCGCGTTCAACGTGAACAATCTTGAAACCCTGCAATCTGTCATGGCCGCGGCCGAGGCCGAGGGAGCGCCGGTCATCGTGCAGACGAGCGAGGGGGCGATCGAGTACGCAGGAATGGACGAGTTGGCGATGCTCGCGCATTTGGCGGCCATGAAGACGAAGCGGCCTGTGGTGTTCCATCTCGACCATGGAAAAAACTACGACCTGGTCGTCGAGGCAATCAGGAGCGGATATTACACGAGCGTGATGTTCGATGGGTCTTCCCTGCCCTATGAAGAAAACGTCGCGGCCACGAAGCGTCTCGTGAAACTCGCGCACGCGAAGAAAGTATCGGTCGAGGCGGAACTCGGCGCCATCGCGGGCATCGAGGACTTCGTTTCCGTCGAGGAGCGCGACGCGCATTTCACGAATCCGGAGCAGGCCAAGGAATTTGTGAAACTGACCGGATGCGACGCGCTTGCCGTCGCGATCGGAACGAGCCATGGCGCGTTCAAATTTAAGGGCGAGTCGCGGCTTGATTTCGCGCGATTGAAAAAAATCGCGGAACACGTGGCGGTGCCGCTCGTGCTTCATGGAGCATCCGGGGTTCCTGCTTCGATCAAGGCGCAATGCACCAGGTACGGCGCGGAGATCGCCGGCGCGAAGGGAGTTTCGGACGCATCGATCAAGAAGGCCGTCGGGCTCGGCATCCGCAAGGTAAACGTGGACACGGACCTGCGCATCGCGTTCGACGCCGGCATCCGCAAGTTCCTGCACGACAAGCCGCAAGTGATCGACCCGCGAGAGATCCTGAAGCCGGCGCGAGAGCTCATGACGAGCGTGGTGAGACAAAAGATGCGCACGCTCGGGTGCGCGGGAAAAGGATAAAAAAGAAAAGACCCCGTCTCTCGAAAGAGGCGGGGTTTGACGTTTTAGGCGGCGTTCGCGACGATCTCCACGGCACGGCCGCCCTCGTCGGCACTGGGACGCGAATGATCGAATGCGTCGCCGTTGCGAATGAGCAGTCGGCCATCCTGACTTCGAGCGATGAGGGGGCCAAAGCCGAGTGTCGTTCGAAGGATACACCCAGTGCTGATGTCGATCCGGACACTATCGAGCCTGGCAAGCATCCAAAATGCGATGGCATACTCCTCAAGGCAAGGCAAGGCAATGGAAGAACTGAGACTGCCACCGGGAACTTGAAGACGCGGACAGACCGGCGCTGCCTCCATAGTGAACCAGTACCCTTCCACGGCTGGTTCCCAACGGAGTTGTTCAATGCTTGCCCTGTTCAATGCGGCCCAGTTCCGATCTTGTCCCACGGAGCTCATGAACTCCCCGTAGGAGACCTCGTCCGTCGCGGGACGGTAGAAGAGGACCTTTCCCTCTCTCTCCCATCTCGCGAAGTCGCTGTTGGAGGCGTCGGGCTTCGGGACCCTGACCTTGAAGCCGAGGCCGCGGTACCAGCTCTCGACCGTGAGGAGGCGCTCATTGGCGAGGTCGCGCTTGGGCGGGTGGTCCTTTTTGCCGCGCTGCGGAATGGGCGAGCCGTCCGCCCGATCCTCGACGAGCATGACCAGCGTGTCGCGCGCCCGGGCAAACGGGACTGTTCCCGCAATTACCCGTCTGACGAGTTCGGCAACGAGCTCGTAGATGGTGAGCCTGTCTTCGTTTGAAATTCTACTCATGACCTTCTCCCGATTTGTGTCCACGTGACGCCGGAGCGTCGGGACACGTTGCCGCCGATCAAACCGCGCGACGCGCGCGATCCGCTGACGGAGGGGCAATATACCCGAGAAATGCGCTCCTGTCAATTGATTGGGTGCCACCGGGCAATAAAAGACCCCGTCTCTTGCGAGAGGCGGGGTTTGGGTTTATGCGGCGTTCGGAATCACTTCCACGGCACGACCGCCGCCGCTGGCGAAGGTGGACGACAGATCGTTGGCATCGATCTTGCCGACGCCCAGCTCGCCGAAGAAAAGGTTGGCAAAGAGGACCCTGGGGCCGAAGCGCGTGCGGAGAAAGCACCAGATGCCGACGTCCATGAGGACTCCTAAGAGTTCGCGGCACATCCAGCACGCAATGGCATACTCTTCCAGGCAGGGCAATCTTATCGCCTTGCCAAGATCATTCCAGCAAGTCCTGGAGCGCGGGCAAACAGATGCCGCTTCCATCAGGAACCAGTACCCTTTCTTGGCAGGCTTCCAGCCGATCTTGGCCCGGTCATTCTCATCCGTGACCGTCCAGTGACCGCCCTGTCCCATGGCGATCAAGATCGCCTCGTAGGAGACCTCGCTCGTCGGTGGGCGGTAGAAGAGGACCTTCTCCTCGTCCTCCCACCTCGCGAAATCGCGGTTGGAGGCGTCCGGTTCTGGGACTGTGATTTCGAAGCCATGCGAGCGATACCAGCGCTCGACATCGAGACGTCGCTCCTCGGCGAGGTCGCGCTTGGGCGGATGGTTCTTTTCGCCGCGCTGCGGGATGGGCGCGTCGAAGGCGCGGCCTTCAGCGACCGCGACGAGGCCGTCGCGCGCGGCGTCGAACGTGATGGTGCCGGCGCGGGCGCGCTCGATGACTTTGTCGCACAGATGTCGAAGTGCGAGTTCCTGATCTCTGTTCATCTTACTCTCCACCTGCTTGTGTCCATGTGACGCCGGAGCGTCGGGACACGTTGCCGCCGATCAAACCGCGCGACGCGCGCGATCCGTTGACGGAGGGGCAAATATACCCGAGAAATGCACTCCTGTCAATCCATGCAGGGCTCTGCTAAAATGGCTCTATTATGTTCGACATCATCACGGTCGGGGCCGGGGTACGGGATGTGTTCCTGCTCTCCAAGCAATTCCAACTCATCCCTTCGAAACAGTTCATGGGCGGCGTGGGCGAATGCGTTTCGCTTGGGGACAAGATTGAGATTGAGGAAATCGTGTATGCCACGGGCGGGGGCGCAACCAATGCGGCCGTGACGTTCGCGAATCTTGGGTACCGCGTCTCCACCATTTGTCGGGTCGGCGACGACGCGCCGGGCCGAGAGCTCGTCGCGGAACTTTCTCGCGACGGCGTAGACACGTCGCTCGTGGTGCGCGACCCGAGCGGTTCCACCGGCTACTCTACCCTGCTCACTGCCGCGACAGGCGAACGCACGGCGCTCGTGTACCGAGGAGTGTCCGGTTCCTTCACGGCGAAAGACATCCCGTGGGAATCCTGCGCGACCGGATGGGTCTACCTCACGTCCATCGGCGGCAACATGGCACTCGTTAAAAAAATGTTCACGTGCGGAAGCGGAAGCGGCATCAAGTTCGCGTGGAATCCCGGAAAAAAGGAGATCGAAAAAGGCCTTTCGGAAATCCGTCCGTTGCTTCCGAACGTCGCGGTATTCAATCTGAACATGGAGGAGGCAAAAATCCTGACAAATCGAACGGAAATCCGCGAGATTTTCAAGGAGTTGTCCACGCCGCGCGGCATCGTCATCGTTACGGACGGGCCGAACGGCTCATACGTGCATAAGAACGGGGTCGCGCTCTTCGCTCCTGGAACCGGAAAAAAAGCGAAGTCACAGACCGGCGCGGGCGACGCATTCGGTTCGGCGTTCGTCGCCGCGCTCCTGAAGGATGAAAAAAATCTCAAGCTCGCGCTCGCTACCGCGGTTCTTAATGCGGAATCCGTCATCAAGCAAGTCGGGGCAAAGGCGGGAATTCTCAAGCGTTGGCCGACAAAATCTCAATTGGAATCCATAAAGATCACCGCCTTATGAAACCGCGCGTATTCGTTTCACGGATCATTCCCGATGAGGGGCTCAAGATGCTCAAGCGCGACAAGCGCGTTCTACTCGACGTGTACGAGCACGACAAGATCATCCCGCGCAGGGAGTTGCTCCGGCGCGTGAAGGGCGCGACCGCGCTCCTTTCCATTCTCACGGACAAGATCGACAAAGAGCTGTTCGAGGCCGCGGGTCCGTCGCTCAAAATGGTCGCGAACTACGCGGTGGGATTCGATAACGTCGATTTGAAGGAGGCGGCGAAGCGCGGGATCACGGTGAGCAACACGCCGGGGCCGGAGATCGCGGAAACCGTGGCAGAGCACGCCGTCGCGCTCATCTTTGGACTCGCGCATCGCATCGTTGAGGCCGACCAGTACGCGCGCGACGGAAAGTATCACGGTTGGGGACCGCAGCTTTTGCTCGGCACGGACGTGATCGGGAAGACGCTCGGCATCGTGGGCTCCGGGATTATCGGCAAGGGCGTCATCCGTCGAATGTATGATGGCTTCGGCGTGAAGATTCTCTACACGAACCCGAAGCCGGACGAGGAAATCGAGAAGCGCGAGCATGCAAAGTTCTGCACGCTCGAGGAGCTCTTGAAACAATCGGACTTCGTCTCGCTGCACGTTCCACTTCTTCCGACGACGCGCCACATGATCGGCGCCAAGCAGCTCAGGCTGATGAAAAAGACGGCATATCTCATTAACACGTCGCGCGGACCGGTCATCGACGAGAAGGCGCTCATCGCGGCACTGCAACGAAAGCAGATCGCGGGCGCCGGACTCGACGTGTACGAGACGGAGCCGGAAATCTCGCCGATCCTTTTGAAACTTCCAAACGTCATTACCACGCCGCACACGGCCTCCGCGACCATTGAGACGCGCCAGGTCATGAGCCGGCGCGCGGCCGAAAATATCATCGCGTTTTTCGACGGAAAGGTTCCGCCGAATGCAGTCAAATAAAATACGGCAAATGCTAGTTTGCCGTAGACGCGTTTTGAGATTCCACGAGCCGTTCGTGCGTCTTTGGGTCGAAGAGCATGGACTTGACCGCGGTATACTTCCGCAGGTACCACCGCGTCTCCCGATGCAGGGTCGCGCATGTGGCTCCATACCATTCCTCGGCCGAACAGCGCTCGAGCCCATTCGAGGCCGTTCCCGCATAGCCGTTGTACCCTGCCGCAAGATACAGACCGTACAGGAGCGGGTGTGCCGGGAGCGAGTCGCGCCATTTCTTGCGAAGCGGTCGCAACTCCTCGTCGGAATGCAGATACGCGGCACGAGCCGACATCTTGTGCACGAGCGCGCCCGCAACCCAATCTTCCGGAAGACCGGCGGTCGGGTATTGTTTGCGCAACCCGTTGAAGATGTCAGTGAACTGCAGCGGGCCGTGCGCGTTGGCCTTGCTGACCCGCCAATCGAACGCGCGCGTTCCGTTCGCGCCATACATGACGAGCACGGCGTTCAGCTCGCGCAGTCGGCCGGCCTCGGTGCCGCTGTCGCCGAACGGGGCAAGGACCCCGATATTCTCAATGATCCCAAGCACGGAGACGTGCTTTGCGGAGACCAGATCCGTGACCAGTGCGCCGGGCACGAACTTGCTTTTGACGGCGAGCCCGCGCAGGTCGCTTCCCGCTTCGGTCACGGTCTTCCACCAGTATTGGAGACCTTGCTCGCGCAACTCCGGGGTGTTCAGCTCGTCGGTATACGGCGTGAATACCGCGGACGTGCTGCCGCCGCGGACCGCGGTTTTGACTTCGGTTCGCACGGCGAGGACCGTCTGTCCGGGAGGAAGGGACACATCGAGCACGGGATTGGTCCCGCATGCTCGCTCGTACCCCGGAGTGATCTGAACCTTCACCTGATACCCCGGAGGAGAGGAAACGCTTCCCTCATAGGCATCGACCACCGCGATCTTCCCGGCTGGATCCGCGACGGCCAGGATGTAGTCGCAGACGCACCGGATCCGACCTTCTCCCTTTCCGCCGCACGAACCCGTCTTCATCCGAACTTCGGAGAGCTGCTTCTGTCCCTGCGCGATGAGATCGAGGTAGTTGGCAGGAACCTGAGCCAGTTTTGCCGGTCCTGGGGGAACGCGAGGAATACCCCACTCCTCCGCATCAACAACCGGCCTTACGAAAGATACGACCGGTTCCTTGGCCGCGATCGAATCATTCGAATCTTGTGCCGTCATTTCCTCTTGTCGCGGCCGGGCGGGAACGAGCTCCCACGCGGCAGCAAGCGCGCCCCAAAGCATTGGCGCGTACAGGAGAATCCGTACGGAAGCCGTCGTGTTGTCCCGCAGCGTCGTGGCCGCGCCGGCGAAGGCCCACGCGAACCCGACCGCGAGCGCGAACGCGACCGTGATGGTGACAATGAAGAACGGTCCGGACAAGGTCCAGACCCACGAGAACATGTTGGCGACCGACAATCCCCAGATGACCGTCGGCACGAACGTATTGAGGGTTTGGCCTCTCAGCCCGGAGATATTCAAAATGAGACTCCTTTTTTCGTCCAACGCAGCGCGCGTCGGACGGCGAATCATAGCGGAAATATTGCCTTCTGTCAACCCATTTGCTACGATACCCGCGCATTTGGGCCAGTAGCTCAGTTGGTAGAGCATCGCCTTTGCAAGGCGGGGGTCTGGGGTTCGAATCCCCACTGGTCCACCAAAGACGACTTCTCAATCAAAGAAGCCGTTTTTGTTTCTAAGATGAGAGTAATTTTGATAGTTCAAATTTCTGGCCATCAAAAATTCTTCCTTCAATGAATAGGAACCACCATTGACTGTCGGCCTGCTTTTAGATATAGTGGTGCTTCACAATCCGTGACAAAAATCGCTCAACGCACTGGAGAACTCGTGAGCCACTC